>Ga0209737_10001897_pt1 | contig 14715 bp, 13 predicted proteins | sample TergutCu122P3_FD_187284 | JGI IMG/M metagenome (GOLD analysis project Ga0209737, IMG submission 187284) | Cubitermes ugandensis P3 segment gut microbial communities from Kakamega Forest, Kenya - Cu122 P3 (SPAdes) (version 2) | ecosystem: Host-associated > Arthropoda: Insects > Digestive system...
GCTCTTTTATAATGTCAATGGTTCTATCAGTATTCCCTTTTCTATTACTTCCATGTATTACACATATCTTCATACACTTCTACCGCCTTACTCCATGACATATTTTTGAACAAAATTCTACGCAAACGCTGCGAAAAATATTTGTATCGTCTAACAGACTATCATTGTTATCTTTAATTATTATTGTTACGTTTAATATCTTTCTTTTAACTCATTAATCTTGTTTTACAGGCAAACTCTGAAAACTCATGTTTTATGTTTCAAACTGATAGAAACAAAACAAACGCAGTAACTACCCCACCATACAAATTTCACACTTTAACTTTACTACACATTATAGGCGACCTCCGAAAACCTATATTTTTCCAAAAAATGGCATGTTGAAAAACCGTGTAACTATGTTGTTTGTTTTTCTAAAATGGGGTTTTCGGAGGCTGCCTTTAGTATCTTGTGTGTTAAATTCTGTGTAAAGTGCGTATATATAAGTGGATAAATGTTATGTTAATATTGTGAATAGGTGATTGTATGCGCACTTTTGATTATTTACTGAACAATAGCGAGATATGGTTACAATATGCAATAAGAGTTAATCTGCTCAATGAAAAAAAAGAAGAGTTAGTTGAATTAAAAAATAAAGCATTGCAGGATGATAAAATCAAAAATTATTTAGAGGATATTGCCAAGTTTCATGAAGTATTAGTTAGAAATCATAAAGATCCTGATTTACCTATACACAAGTTATTATTTTTACTGGATATTGGTTTTGATGTTTCTGAACCAAAAATTGAAATGGCGATAACTCAAATAATGGCACATAAAGACGAACATGGAGTTTATCAGTCCTTAACTAATATACCTAAACATTATGGTGGGAAAGGTGAGGATACCTTTGGGTGGTGTTTGTGTGATGCGCCGTTATTGTTGCTGGCTTTATTGAAAGCAAAAGTAGATTTTGATAAACATATTAAAAAAGGCGTTGATTATCTGGTATCTTTGCATCATGGTGAGGGTTTTTCGTGTTCGGTTTCAAGTGAACATGGAAAATTTAGAGGGCCGGGGCGGAAAGATGATTGTTGTCCTTATGCGATGCTTGTTATGTTAAGGTTGTTTTCGCTTATTCCAGAGTATCAAAATAGTGAGATTGCAAATGGTTGTGTTGAAACTATGCTTTCATTGTGGGAAAACAGTATGGAAAGACATCCGTACATGTTTTATATGGGAACTGATTTCCGTAAACTAAAAGCGCCCTCTTTATGGTATGATATTGTGAGTGTTTCGGATTGTTTAAGTAAATTTGAATGTGTTAAGCAGGATAAACGTTTTCAAGAAATGATAGCAATTATTCGCAGTAAACAAACAGTAAATGGTTTATTTATTCCTGAAGCGGTTTACCAAAAATTCAAAGAGTGGGATTTTGGACAAAAGAAAAAGCCATCACCATACCTTACTTATTTGTGTGAAAAAATATTTCAACAAATTTAATTTTTGTAGACAACCTCTGAAAACTCACGTTTTACGCTTCAAACCGATAAAAGCAAAACAAACGCACAGTTACCCCATACAAATTCCCCCACTTCACCTTTACTAGTTAAGAGGTTTTCGGGGGTTGCCTCTTATCTTCCGGTGAGTCTATTGAATCAGCTTCAAACAGTATTTTAAGTAATTCACGTATCTCAATCTCTGTGGAAGCAGCTAATTTACGCAAGTGTATTCTTAGCATAAACCGATTGACTCTACAGTTATTTTACAAATTACCTTCTGTTGAGTCACAATAACTAATGCAATGTTGCCTCTTAAACTTGCAAAATAGTTTCAAAAATGTTGTGTTGTTTGCTAAAAATTTGGTTGAGTATTATCATCCTTCAACGATGATTAACGTTAAAGTTGATCTAACTTGTTTTATTTTGCGGATTTTGTGAGAAATGTCGTCTTTCATTTTTTCCATGGTGTCAGAGTCAACTTTTACAATTAAATCATATACGCCGTAGGAAATATGCGCTTCTTTAACGATACTGATTGTTTTTAACTGTTTTAAGACTGCCTCTTCGGCACCAGACTCTACATTAAGTAACACATAAGCTTTTGACATTGCTATCCTCCTTACATCTCTATGCGTGTATGGTAATTAAAGATTTACATTACAAAACAGTTTACAACATCAACAAAAAATTACGCCTGATAATTGGGGTCAATTCTTTTTTTGTAGTCCTTTATCATTGTGTCATGTTCAAATGCAAGTGGACTAGGTAATTCATTGAGCTTGAAAAGTTTAGCTTCCTGAACTTCGCTATCCTGTTTTATGATTTGCCCTCCAACAGCCTTCACTACAAAACATGCCGGGTAATAATCATAAAAAACGCTGTCCATAAAACCATGTTCATGATAATCCCCCAAATTGTAGATAATTTCTACATCAAGGCCCGTTTCTTCTTTAACCTCGCGAATACATGCCTGCTCAGTAGTCTCTCCTTCATCCAACCTGCCGCCTGGTAGCGCCCAAAACCCTTTAAACGGCACAGTATCTCGTTTAATAAGCAAAATTTCATCTTGTGGATAACGAATAATTGCCGTCGCTGTCCTACCACAGTACCTCTTCATATAACCTCTACATTATTAACAACTAACCAATTAATAACTAAGCTGTTCATAAAAAATTATTGGCTTAAATGTATTTGTCTAATGTTATTAATTGCAAATTAAACGATAATTTTAACATTTTTTAGTCTACAAAATTTGTGTTGGTGAAATTTTTTTTTGTCAGGGTGAGTGTTCGGTGTTAATTGTGGCGTTGATTATTTGGTAGTCGGATTCTGAAAGCCAGCCTTCTTCTTTGAGTTGGAGTAGTCCATTTTTGAGTGGTGTTTTCATGTTTAGGATGTTGTTTTTTTGTGTTAGGGTTTCTATTTGTGATTCAAGTTCTGTGTTTGAAGATGTTTCTGTTAGTAATTTTTCGCCTAAAGTTGAGACGGTTTTAAAGCGTTCGTTGAGTAGGTCTTTGACTTTTGTCATTCGTAATGCTCCTTTTAGTTTTGAGGAAAAGCCTAAACTGTTTGCTAATGATGGTGAAAAGATGTTGTATCTTTTTGAGTTTGTACTTGTTTTTTTGTAGGCTGTTATGTAGAATGGGATGTATATTATTGAGTTGTTTTTTAGTTTTAGGTCTGATTCAAGAGTTAATTGTTTCATGTTTGTTAAACGTTTTTTTTGTTGTGTGATAAAGTTATCTAGTTCTTCTATTACGTTTTGTGTTAATTTTTCAAGTTTGTTGCTTTCTTGTTTTAAGTATTCTTGTTTTTCATCTCGTTGTTCTTCTATTGTTGAAATTGGTTTGCGTTCGGTTCGTATTTTTTCGTCAAATTTGTTTTTTAGTTTTAATGTTTCATTTGTTCTTTGTTCTTCTAAGTCTTTGAGTTGTTTTTCGATTTTTTTGTGTTGGTTTTGTAGTTCATCGTGTTCTTGTTTTTCTCTTTTGATTTTTCTTTTCAAGGCTTCTTCTGAGCGTCTATTGCTTCTTTGTTCTTGGGTTTTTGCTTGTTTGCTGTAGCGTTCAATGTTTTTTTCTCTTTCTTTAATGATTTTTTCTATGTGTTTTTTTTGTTTTTCAAGTGGCTCTGTTTCTTTATCTATGTTTTTTTCTAATAGTTCGGTCTGTTTTTTGTATTCTTGAGTTATTTTTTCGATTTTTGGGGTTATTGTTTCTTTTTGTGCTTTAATTTTTGCTTCTGCTTCTTCAGAAATAGCTTTTGCTTCAAAATTAAAGCCTTCAATAATTTTTTTTGTGTTTTTCAAAATTAACTCTGGTAACTGTTTTATTTTTTCTGTTTTCTCTATAAATGTCAACTGTAACGTTTCGATATGATTAACGATTTTTGTTACATCTGCTTCTTTTAAAGCAGGTAAAAGCAGCCCCATTGCTTGTTTATCATCATAACTATAACTTTCAGTGGCTTCTTTACGATAAATGTCTATTTCATTGAGCATTGTATTGTCAGCAATTAAGCCCCTGCAGACTAATTTTTTGGTGCTCGTATTTTGTTGAACATCTTTGTATTTATCTAGAAATTCAATGTACTGTTCATGAATTCTAAAACTTGCTTCAAAATTTTCGAAAATTTCATCTATTTGAGATGTTTCATAATACGTCCAGTCATATTTAGTAATATTTAAGCCATCGAAAACGTAAGTGAGTTCGCCTTTTACGATAAGCCAAAGTGGGTATCCAATTTTTAAAATGTACGCGTTTGTTTCTTGTTTATTAGCTATTTTACTGTTTTTTCGTTCTAATTCTGAGAGAACAAAAATGGTTGCCGCTTCTGCTTCGTTGCTGAATGTTTCTTTTCGTTTCTCTGATTGGATAACAAAGGGCAGAACAAACTGCCTTGGAATTGACATGGCTATTTAGTTAATATGTTTACTAAATTTTAAAACTTATCCTTTTGTGTTATGTATTTAAGTCTTAAACAGTGCTTTGTTTTATCTTTCAGTTGTTAACTACAATGGTGTATGTTGTTATAAATGTCACGAATTGGCCGGTGGGGTTGTCAATAAGGTTAAGTGGTGTTGTTGAAGAATTGTTCTAGTTTGGTGGTTGGTTTTGCTTTTTTGAGTGTTTCTGCGCATTCTTTGGGGCATAGTTTTTTGTATTCTAAGTTGTTGGTTATTAATAATTCTTGTACGTCTTTGCCTAAGTCTGGGGCGGCGATAATTCCGCGTGTTTGTCTGTTAGTTTTTTGTTTAATGGCTTCAATGTATTTGGAGAGTTGTAGTATTGCTTCTTTTGTTGCAGTTTTGCGTTTTACTTCTATTATTACTAGTTTGCCTGTTTTGTCCATGCCGTAGACGTCAACAAATCCTGGTTCGACTTTTTTTTCCCAGCTTATTGGTTTGAATCCTTCTTCAATTATTTCTGGTTTAAGTAGAATTGCTCGGTGCATGTCTTCTTCGCTAGCGTTAAGGGTGAATTCGCCTGTGTCAAGTAGTGTAATGGATGTGATTGTGTAAATTTTTGTGAATTGAATTTTAACGTTTTCTTTGGGTTTTTGGCGTATTGCGTGTATTTCTAGTGTGTTGTTTTGTATTTGTATGTGGAAAATGCTGCCTGAGGGTTGCCAGTTGACTGGTTCATAACCTGTTGGGCGGTGGACAAGTAAGCTACCGTCTGATTTTATAATTAAAAAGCGTTCTCCAAGTTCTAGTTTTGAATTGGCTCGTCCTGTGTATTCAACTTTGCAGTTGCCTGTGATGATTAAGGTTTTTCTTTGGGTAAATGTTTTTTCGATTAAATTTTTTGCTTCTTCAAATGTTGGCTCTGTTAGCGTTGAGAATTTGTTGCTATTTGCTTGTTGCATATATGTTTCGCCTGTAGTAGTAGTCAGACAAGTGGCCAGTACATAAAAATTTTGAATTTTTTGTGAGAATTTTTGGGTATGTTTTTTAGTTGTTTCTATGTGGGTTTTTTGGTGAAGTAGATTGTGTAATGGGTTGGGTTTAGTTTTTATGTTTGTGTTGAGGTGCAAAATTGTTTTGTTTCCAAAACAGTTAAAAAGTTTGTGTATTGCAGAATTTGTTTAGTGAATGTGTTTGAGTAGTTGGCGTAAAAAGTGTTCGGTAGCGAATCGTTATAATGTTACTTCTGAGAGTTATGATGAGCAATATGCTCAGGAGCAGGTGGCAAAGTATCGGGCTGTTCAGGAGGTGTTGAATTGTTCTTGTGATGATGTTGTTTTAGATGTTGGTTGTGGTAGTGGGCTTTTTTTTTCTTGTGTGGCTGATAGTGTTAGGTTTGTTGTAGGTGTTGATATTTCTCGTAGTTTGTTGCTTAAGGCTAAGGTTCGTGTTGGGTCTTTTTGTAATGTGCATGTTGTTCAGGCTGATGCTGATTTTTTGCCTTTTAAAGATGCTGTGTTTGATGTGGTTTTTTCTTTTACGATGCTTCAAAATATGCCTGTTCCGAAGAGGACTGTGGTTGAGTTTAAGCGGCAAATTCGGGTGGGTGGTAAATTGGTTGTTACTGGGTTGAAGAAAGTTTTTGGTTTGCCTTTTTTTTTAGATTTGTTTGAGGATAATGGGTTGCGGGTGTTTGGGTTTATAGATGATTCTGATTTGAAGTGTTATATTGTTATGGTGACAATTTGAGGTTTGTTTAGTTGTTGTTGTTTGTGTGGTTTTTGTTTTAGTGTGTTGTCAAGTTTTTGGGTGTTTTGGTTTGTGTGTTTGTTAGATGGTGTGTGTTGTGTTGAGTTTTTTTGGTTGTGTTGTTTTAATAGTTTGTTTGTTTTGTTTTTTAGGTGTTTGGTTGTTTTGGTTTGAAATTTTTGTGTTTGGGTTTATTTTTTGTCAAGTAATATTTATATCAAAAGTGTATTATTTTATGAAATGTGTCTGTCTGTTAGTGAGTAAGTGTTCTTTGGGGTGTGTGTGTGCCGTATAGGAGTTTAAAGCGGGATTCGTTAGATGTTTTAGTGTTAGAGTGGGTTCTGCAGGTGAAAAGTTACAAGTTAACTCTTGATAGGCGTCGTTGTGTTGGTTGTCAAATTTGTAGTTTAGTATGTCCCAAGGATGCTGTTACTGTTGTAAAGCAGTTTGGGTTTGGTGGGAGGGTGTTAAAGTCAAAAGTTGATGTTGATTTGGCTAAATGTGCTTTTTGTGGTATATGTGATGTAACTTGTCTTTTTGGAGCTGTTACTGTTGTTGTGAATGGTTTGCGTAATACTTTGCTTATTTCTAAGGAGAGTTTTCCGAAAATTGATAGAGCAATATCTTTGAATTCTAAAGAGTGTTCTAAGGACTGTTTTGAGTGTGAAACTGTTTGTCCTTGGCAGTTGATTAAGGTGTCTAGGGTAGGGTTTGATGGGAAGCCTGTGAAAGTTTTTTCTGAGCTTTCTCCAACTGAGAAGCGTCGTGTTAAAGTTGCTGTAGATATTCAAAGAGAGTATTGTCCGACTTGTAAAATTTGTGAAGTAAAGTGTCCTTCTAAAGTTTTGAAAGTGAAAAAAATTTTTGAAGGAAAAATTGTTATAAATACTAATAAGTGTCCCATTGGTTGTCATGCTTGTGTGGATGTTTGTCCTGTGCCTAATGTTTTAACGGTTAATGCAGCGGGGAAAGTTGACGTAGCTGAGGCGCATTGTGTTTATTGTGGTGCGTGTAAAAATGTGTGTCCAGCATCTGATGATGGGGCGTTAGTGGTTGTGCGTGTTAAGGTGGCTCATAGGCGTGTTCGTTCTGGTGTTTGGAATAGGGTGTTGGAGAGGCTTACAAGTGTGCAGGATGGGGTTAAGGAGCTTAAGGCGGTTGCGTCTTTAAAGAAGCGGGATATGTTAATTAAACGGTTGCGGGATGAGGTGGATTTATGAGTGGTTCTCAAGTTTTGGAAGGGTTGCGTGTAGGTGTTTTTGTTTGTCATTGTGGTTTAAATATAGCTGGAACTGTGGATGTTCATGCGGTTGCTGAGTATGCGCGGTCTCTTCCGGATGTGGTTTTTGTTAAAGAAAATCGTTATACCTGCGCGGATCCTGGTCAGGAGGAAATTAGGGCGGCTATTGTGCAGAATGGTTTGAATCGTATAGTTATAGCGGCATGTTCTCCTAGGATGCATGAGTCTACTTTTCGGCGGACTGTTGCTGAGGCTGGTCTTAATAGTTTTCTTTATGAGATGGCTAATATTCGCGAGTTTTCTTCTTGGTGTCATCAGGGTAGTCCTAAGGAGGCAACGGAGAGGGCAAAGGATGCTGTGCATATGGCTGTGGCAAAGGTGCGGCTTATGGCGCCTTTGCAGCCTTTTGAGGTGTCTGTGACTAATAGTGCTTTGGTTGTTGGTGGTGGTATAGCGGGTATAAATGCGGCTTTGGATTTGGCTGAGCAGGGTTTTAAGGTGTTTTTGCTTGAGAATTCTCAGAGTATAGGTGGGCGTATGGCGGCGCTTGATAAGACTTTTCCAACGCTTGATTGTAGTATTTGTATTGAGGGGCCTAAAATGGTGGATTGTGTTAGGCATCCGAATATTTCTGTTTTTGCTTTTAGTGATTTGGTTAAAGTTGAAGGGTATGTTGGGAATTTTAAAGTGTTTATTCGTAAGAATCCTCGTTTTGTTGTTTCTGAGAAGTGTACTGGTTGTGGTGAGTGTAGGGATGTTTGTCCTATTGAGTATCCTAATGAGTGGGATCTTAATTTGGGTACGCGTAAGGCTATTTCGGTGCCTTTTGATCAAGCTGTTCCTTTAGTGTATGCGATTAATCGGGATTATTGTATTGAATGTTATAAGTGTACTGAGAAGTGTGGTGCGCGTCAAGCTATAGATTTTGATCAGAAACCTGAAGAAGTTGAAATTGAAGTAGGTACAATAGTGGTGTCTACGGGGTTTGATGTTTATGAGCCTTATGATATGCCGCTTTTAGGTTATGGTAAGTATCTAAATGTGATAAGTAGTATGGAGTTTGAGCGTTTAATTTTAGCTGCGGGTCCGACAGGTGGAAAAGTAATACGGCAATCAGATGGGCAAAAACCTCAAAAAATTGTTTTCATACTTTGTGTGGGTAGTCGAGATAAGAGTAAGTACCCTTATTGTAGTAATTACTGTTGCATGTATACTTTAAAGCATGTGGTGCAGCTTAAGGAGAAATATAGAGAAGCTATAGAAGTATACGTTTTCTACATGGATATGCGTAGTTCAGGTAAAGGATACGAAGAATTTTATGACCGCGCACGAGAAAGAGGTGTAATCTTTATACGCGGAAAAGTAGGCCGTATAGACGAGGATCCTGCTACTCATAATTTAACTGTTCATGCTGAAGACACTCTGCTTAGTGCTAATATTGAAATTGAAGCCGACATGGTAGTTCTTGCAACAGCATCAACGCCTAAAAAGGGTTCAGATGCCCTAGCCCGTATACTTAACATTTCACGAGGACAAGATGGTTTCTTTATGGAAGCCCATCCTAAACTGAAACCTTTAGATGCCCCAACAGATGGCATATTTTACGCTGGAGCCTGTTCTGGATTAAAAGATATACCCTATAGTGTTTCACAGGGTAGCGGAGCAGCATCAAGGGCTGCGGCTATTATTTCTAAGCAAAAATGGAAAATTGAGCCTATAGTATCTACGATTAATTCCTCTAAATGTACAAGCTGTGGAGTTTGTGTTAGTGCATGTCCATATGGTGCTATTAAGCATGAAAAAGGTGTGCCTGCGCATGTAATTACTGCTAGTTGTCATGGTTGTGGAACATGCGTTGCTGAATGTCCTTTTCATGCTATATCTCAGATGCATTTTACAGATGCTCAAATAATGGCTCAAATACATGCTGCACTGCAAGATAGGCCTGAAGAAAAAATTTTAGCGTTCCTCTGTAACTGGTGCAGTTACGCTGGAGCTGACTTAGCTGGAATTAGCCGATGTGAATATCCAGCAAGCGTGCGAGTCATACGCGTAATGTGTAGCGGTAGAGTGTCAAAAGAATTCATACTAGAAGCCCTACGACTCGGTGCAGGCATGGTCATGATCGGTGCCTGCCACCTACCATATGATTGCCACTACATAAACGGAAACCATAGAATGAAAACAAGAACAGATAAACTCAAAAAAATGCTAACAAAACTAGGCATGAGTCCTGAACGATTCCGTATAGAATACATCTCCGCAGCTGAAGGCATACGTTACGCTGAGATAATAACAGAAATAGACCAACAAAGAAAAACCATAGGAAACCACACTATTAAAGAAGAAACAGAAAAACTAAAACCCACACTAGAACGAATGCTAAAAACAAACAGTAACTCAAATACTGTCTAAATCTCAAAATTTGTCTATATATACGGTCATTTTTTGTGTTGACTTTGTTCTTGTTTTTTCTCAAAAATTTGTGTATAATGTTAAATGTGTTGGCGTGTGTAGAATTTGTCGTACTTTAAGGAGTGGCGCGTATGGACGGTAATAATGTCAAGTTATTTGAGAGCAAGCGTATTCGTACTGCTTGGAATGAGGAAACGCAGGAATGGTATTTTTCAATAGTTGATGTTGTCGGCATATTGACCGATCAAACAACACCGCGAAATGCGAGTACATATTGGGCGGTTATGAAAAATCGCTTGAAAGATGAGGGCGCAAGTGAACTGCTTACAAATTGTAAGCAGTTGAAAATGTTGGCAGAAGATGGTAAAATGCGCTTGACTGATGTTGCGGACATTAAAGGTGTTTTGCGTATTATTCAGTCTATTCCGTCACCCAAAGCTGAGCCGTTTAAAATTTGGCTTGCAAGGGTCGGCGCGGAGCGGATTGATGAAACTATAGACCCTGAGATGGCGATTGACCGTGCTTTGGCTACATATTTAAGGAAAGGTTACTCGCGGGGGTGGATTAATCAACGTTTGCAAGCTATTCAGGTGCGTAAGGAGCTTACTGATGAATGGGAGAATCGCGGTGTAAAACAAGGTTCAGAGTACGCCATTTTGACTGACGAGATTTCAAAGGCTTGGGCGGGGCTGACAACAAGGCAGTATAAAAATTTTAAAGGTTTAACCAAGGAAAACTTGCGGGATAATATGTCAATGCTAGAGTTGACGCTTAATCAGCTGGCAGAAGTTACCACAACTGAAATTTCAAGAGAAGAAAAACCGCAAACTTTTGAAGAAAATAGAGATGTTGCCAAAAGAGGCGGGCGTGTTGCGGGAAATGCTCGTAGAGAAATTGAGGCGCAAACAGGCAAACCTGCTATAACTTCCAAAAAAGCGGTTGATTTTGCGCGGCTTTTAACTGGTGTAATTGATGTTAAAGATGAAAAGAGTGGGGAATAATCCTTTTTTATGATTGTGCTATTTTTTGTTAGAATTTAGTTGTTCTCCGATTAGGTATGTTTCTGTGGTTTTGGTTACTTGTATGTGTAGTGTTTTGCCTATTATGTTTTGGGTGTTTTTTATGACGATGGGTTTGTAAGCAAAGTTGCGGCCTATCCAGGTTCCTTTTATTTTGCCTGGTTCGTCAATGAAGATTTCGCCGTTCCATTTTTCCCATTGTTTGTTTTTTTCAAGTGATAATTGTTTGGTTAATGTGGCTGTTATTGTGCTTCTTTGTTTGATTTCTTCTGGGGGTATTTTGTCTTTTTTTATTTCTGCTGCTAATGTTTTAGGTCGGGCAAAGAATTTGGATATGTTTGTTATGTCTGGTTTTATTTCTTTTAGTAGTTGTAGGGTGTTTTCAAATGCTTGTGGTGTTTCTCCGGGGAAGCCTACGATGATGTCTGTTGATAGTGTTAAGTTTGGGAATGCGTTTCTAAATGTTGTTATTGTGTTTTTGAATTCTTCTGTGGTGTAGAATCTGTGCATTTTTTTGAGTATTTGGTTATCGCCGCTTTGAATGGGGAGGTGTAGGAATTTGAAGATTTTTGGGTTTTTGTAGGCTTCGATGAGTTCTGGTTGTATGTCTTTTATGAGGTTTGGGGTCATCATGCCGACTCTGATTTTGAAGTCGCCTTCGACTTTGCAAATTTCTTGGAGGAGTTCTGCAAGGTTTTTTCCGATGTCTCGTCCGTAGGCGGCTGTGTCTTGGGATGTTATCCAAAGTTCGCAGGGGCCGTTTGCTATGTCGGTTTTTACTCTTTGGATTATTTCGGGTATGTTGTAGCTTTGTAGTTTTCCTCTGGCTAGTACGACTGCGCAGTATGAGCATGAGCCAAGGCAGCCAAGGTTTATTTGTATGATGCGGATGACGGGGTTTGTGTTGGTTTTGGGTAGGGTTAATTGAGGTTTTTTTTGGTGTTGTTGTAGTTTTGTTATTTTTTTGCCGTTTGTTACTTGGTTGATTATTTCGATTATGTCTTCTCCTATTGCTGGTCCTGCTATGGCGTTGTATTGTGTTTCGTGTTTGAGTCGTTCTATGTTGATTTTTGGTAGGCAGCCGATTATTATGGTTTTTTTTGTTTTTGGGGTTTGTTTTATGGCGTTTATTATGCGGTTTTCTGTTGGTCCTTTTACGCCGCAGGTGTTGAAGATTATTATGTCTGCGTTGTTGTCTGTTGTGATTTGGTGTCCTTGTGTTGTTAGTATGCCTGTTATTGTTTCGGTGTCTGCGGTGTTTGCTGAGCAGCCGTAGGTTTTGATGGCGATTTTCATGTGTTTGTCACGTGTTTGGTGATGTGTAATGGTTCATTAATTAATAAAAATTTGGGGTTTGTGTGTTGGTGTTTTTGACATTTATTTGTTTTTTGTTTTGTTTTGTTTTATAAGGAGTGTAACCAACATGTTATAAACATATTTACCGCATATTATGCTGAGATATATTGTATAAAACACAGTTCCTTTTTCATAAGAGGAGCAAGAGGAACAATGAAATTAATTACCCTATACTTACCCGAACCTTATATAAAAGCTTTAGACCAACTAGTAGACGAACGATTCTACCCCAACCGCGCAGAAGCAATCCGAGTTGCAATAAGAGACTTAATCAGTGCTGAAGTATGGAGGCGCAAAGGCGTTGACTAAACACGACGACTTACTTAAATGTCGCATAGACGAAACTTTTGACGACACAAAAATTGAGATAACGCCCCAACTAATCGACAACACCCTAAACCTCTGCACACCTGAATGTGACCCCTTTGACTCAGAGATCCAAACTGTTGTAACAACTAGAAATTCTCTGGTGAAACCTAAAATGACAACAAGAGTCCAAATAGAAAAAGCCACCCATTACCTATACGATTTGGAAAACTGCTCTACAACTGAAAAAACACTAAACATAGATTTAGACCTATACCAAATGGAAGACTACTAACTTCTTTTCCATATTTCTTGCAGCAGCAGATCAACTGTTCTTTTGCTGTGTTCTAAACATTGTGAAAACTATATGGGTGATTGTTACGTTTTCTTAAACTGCGCTACAGAAGGCTATGTGGCTATGCTTATGTAAATTTGGTGGCAAGTTTGTGGGAAGCGGTATGTTCGTGCTTTGAAAAGTGCAAGTCTTAAATTGGTCTGTTGTGTCATAATTTGTGATGTGGTCAAAACATTGTTGTGCGTAATGTAGCTTTTGAATTAAAGCAATATTGCTTAATTTTAACAGTTTTGTTGTATTTTTGTTTTTTTGTTAAAATAACGTTAGTGTATGGAATGTTTTATATATTGCTGTATTGTAGCAATATTGTTGAGGTAATGTTGAAGTGTGCAAAAACATAGAAAGTGCAAGATCGACAATAATGGGGTTGATGTTTGTTGTTGTTGGATTTTTGCGACATTGCCATTAACAACTGCTGTATCCATACCAGTGATAAGTATGTTGTTTGGGAATCTTGTCATAACGTATTGTTAAGTGAGAATGTTTTTTTGAGTGTGTTTTTGGGTTTTTTAAATGTGGGGTTGAATATGCATGGTGTTATGTAAGAAGTGTAATTCAGAAAACGTCATTAAAAGCGGTATAGTTAATAAAAAACAACGTTTTCTTTGTAAAGAGTGCGGATATAATTTTCGTCTTGGAGATAGACGTACAAATGAGCAAATAATTGCAAAAAGAGCATTGTGCATTTTTTGGTACTCAATGAGTAGTAATAACTGTTCTTTTCGAATGATGGGTAAACTTTTACAGGCAAATTATACTTTAGTTTATCGTTGGATTCGGAATTTTGCGAAAAGTTTACCTGAATCAACAAGTTCTCGTGATGTGCGGCAGTTAGAGTTTGATGAATTGTGGCGTTTTGTGGATCTGAAAAAGGAAAATTTTGAGTCCTTAAAACAGTTAGTTGTGAAACGCGAAAAATTGTTGCCTGAGCCCCTAGTAAACGCGGTGCTGCAGCGTTTAGATGATCCTAATATGGCAAGTTGAAATTACACTGATAGTGTTATTTTTACTTGCTTGTTTGCTTGTTTGTGTTTGAGGAGTTTTCCTGTTGACGTTAGTAATTGGTTTTGTTGGTTTGTGAAAAACTGTTAATGTCTATAATGCTGCTGTAGTGTTTTGTTGGTGGGTGAATGTTAGGGGTGTAGGGGTTATGTGAGAAGGTTTTTTGTGTTTGTTTTGGTGTTGTTTTTGTTTTTTGTGGGTGATTGGTTTTTTATTGGTTGTTGTTTGTTGTTGTTGGTTCGAGTGTGTGTAGTGTTTTGCAGATAAGTTTTAGGTCGTTTTCGACTGTTTTAATTATGGTTTTGCCTTTTTTTGTGATTGTGAATATTTTGCGTGGTTTGCTTGTTGTTATGTTCCATTCGCTGCGTATGCAGCCTTTCTTTTCAAAGTTTGTTAAAAGTGGGTAAATAGTGCTTGGGCCAAAGTAAACGCCAAATACTTTGCGTATTTCCATGATGATTTGGTAGCCGTGTTTTGGTTCTTGGTTGATTAGTCGTAGCACTATTAAGTCGATTAGGTTTTGTCTAAGTTTTAGTTGTGCTATTTTTTGACATGTGTTGTTTTTCACTTTTTTTTTAACCACTTTTACTTTTTTGTTCATGCTTTATTGTTGTTTGCATGTTTGTTGTGTGTGGTATATAAAATGTAGGATGATTTTTGAAACGTAAATTATTCGGCAGTATAATGGTAAATTGTAATATGTCAAATGTTTGGGTTGATTTGGCAATTGATTGCTAGTGACTCTTTTTTGATATTGCGGTTAAGTATTACAGTTGTAAACGTAGTTTTTGCCAGTGGTGCCACATAGCAGCAATCTGATGATCTCTCCGCCAACGTATCCACTGCTTAATATTTCTCAAAGTTTGAGTAACTCGCGTACAAAACCA
>Ga0209737_10001898_pt1 | contig 14712 bp, 13 predicted proteins | sample TergutCu122P3_FD_187284 | JGI IMG/M metagenome (GOLD analysis project Ga0209737, IMG submission 187284) | Cubitermes ugandensis P3 segment gut microbial communities from Kakamega Forest, Kenya - Cu122 P3 (SPAdes) (version 2) | ecosystem: Host-associated > Arthropoda: Insects > Digestive system...
TAGCTGATGAATTCTTTTCGTTTGGGCACCATGTGGTGTTTTCGCACCCCCTGTGTCTTCGATAGCATCGCATAAAAGAAACCACCTTGTCACGGCAGCAAGAGCGCGCTGCCCATTCCGAGCAGTAGGGGTTGCAACCTTCCGCCCGTGCTGCCTAAATGTGTCGCACTGAGTTGCTTCTTCTCCCACTTGCGGGTGTATATGCGCAAGCAGCGCGGGGGTTTTTATGAGGCGCCTGCCTGAAAACAAAGGGTCATGTGCTATGCATCCACCATGGGAGTGAAGAAAACCAAAATCTACCTCGACACCTCCGTCATCAGCCACTTGACGGCTCTGGACGCTCCAGAGAAGAGAGAAGACACCTTGCGGTTGTGGGAGAAGATTTAGGCGGGAAAATACGAAGTTGTGTTGTCCGAAGTTGTGTTTGCTGAGCTGGACAGGTGTTCGGAGTCCCAAAGGGGCTATAAAGATATGATAATATGCTCTCCAACGATGCTCAAAGAGGAGGCTGAATGAGTCATATACCAAAGCTGAAAATCAGCCCTGACTTCACAATCGAAGACATCCACAAAATCAGGGAGTGGCAGCACGAGCGGCGCAAAGGGATGACCCCGCAAGAAATTTGCGAGGACACCCGCAGGGGCGCCGAGAGATTTTTTGCCTCCCGGAAGCCAGCAACCCCGGAAGCGTTGGCAGAGGTTCAGCGAATGATTGACGAGGCCTGCGGGAAGCATAAAAAGGCGAGCTGAGGGGTTCGCAATACAACCCCCTGGTCCCCCCGAGGGGGCGCAAGGAACCCAAAAAAGCCGCCTGGCGGGGGCCTTTGGGCACTTTATTTTGGGCAGTGCTTGAAAATGAAGCAGTGCTCAATCCTGCCAATCTTGTAAGTCTTATGAAAATCCTGGTTCAAGAACCTTACACAAACGAGGATTTTCTTCGGCCTACCCATCCTCCCCCGGCTCCTTGGGCCCCTTCAGCTTCTGCAAGGCCTCATAGCGGGCCCGCATGGCGCGCTCCTCTCCGTTTTCCGAGGGGAAGAAGAAGCGCTCCCCCCGGAGGCCCTCGGGGAGGTAGTTTTCCACCACATAATGCCCCTCAAAGTTGTGGGGATACTGGTAGCCCGCGGCATAGCCCATGGACTTCATCAGTTGGGTGGGGGCGTTACGCAAATGCAGTGGCACCGGCAGGGGCCCATAGCGGTGGATGGAGGCCTTGGCCGCCTCATAGGTGGTGATGGCGGCATTGGACTTGGGCGCCATGGCGAGGAAGCTAACCGCCTGCGTGAGGGGAAGCCGCCCCTCCGGCATGCCCAGCATGTCCACGGCCTGCATGGCCGCAACGGCCACCTGCAGCCCCCGTGGCTCCGCGTTGCCCACGTCTTCAGCGGCAAAAATAAGCATGCGCCGGGCCACAAAGCGCGGCTCCTCGCCGGACTCCAGCATACGCGCCATCCAATAGACGGCGGCGTCGGGGTCCGAGCCGCGCATGGACTTAATGAAGGCGGAGACGACGTTGTAGTGCTCCTCGCCATGCTTGTCATACAGGAGGCTGTTTTGTTGCATGGCCTCCTCCACGGTTTGGAGCGTTACCTTCCCCTCGGCATGGAAGGCGCACATTTCCAGCACCGTCAACGCCTGGCGCGCATCGCCATAAGCATTTTGCGCAATCCACGTGAGGGCGTCCTCCTCCACCTGGAGTTTTCCTCCAAAGCCGCGCTCGCTGTGGAGTGCCTGCACAAGCAACTGCCTCAATTGCCCCTCCTCCAGGGCATAGAGGCTGACAACCCGCAGGCGGGAGAGGAGGGCCGAGTTAATTTCAAAGGAGGGGTTTTCCGTGGTAGCCCCCAGGAGGGTGAGCGTCCCATTTTCAACATAGGGGAGGAGCGCGTCCTGTTGGGCTTTGTTGAAGCGGTGGATTTCGTCGACGAAGAGGAGGGTTTTTTGGCGGTGGAAGCGCCAGCGCTCCTGGGCTTTGGCGACAGTTTCTCGCAACTCCTTGACGCCGGCGTTGACGGCGGAGAGGGGCTGGAAGGCGGCCTGGGTAGCCTGGGCAATAAGGCGAGCCAGGGTGGTTTTGCCACTGCCTGGCGGCCCCCAGAAGACGAGGGAGGGGAGGTTTTGGGTTTCAATGGCGCGCCGTACACATTTCCCAGGGCCAACCAAGTGCGTTTGTCCAATAAATTCGTCCAGGTTGGAAGGGCGCATGCGCTCTGCCAACGGCGCGCGCGCATTCAACTCCTGGCTGGCAGCTTGCTCAAATAAGTCCATGGAGCCTCACACAAAAAGGAGCATGAAAAGGGGCCTGTGTCAAAAGCACTCAAACATTTGAGTTAAACCCTTTATATAGCCCATGTGAATAACCTTGTCCTTGTAGCCAAGCCCGGCCAAACACAAGCCCTTGAGTTGGCAGCCTCGTTGAAAGCGCAGTTTCCGCAGCAGGCTTTTTGGGCAACACCGGGTTTGGCGGCGGAGTTGGGGTGGCCTTGGCTTCCCGAGGAGCAGCTAAGGGCGTGCGCGGAGCTGGTATTGGTACTGGGCGGAGACGGCACCTTCATTCAAGCAGCGCGTTTGTTGGCGGGGCGGCAGGTGCCCATATTGGGGGTGAATTTGGGCTCCCTGGGTTTTTTAACGGAGACAGCCAAGGAGGAAGTAGCAGAGGCCTTGCAGCGGGTGCTGGGGGGCCATGCGCATATTGACTCGCGCATGAAGCTCAGCTGCAAGCTCCACCGCCAGGGGGAGCGGGTATATGAGGATGAGGCGCTCAACGACGTGGTCGTCAACAAAGGGGTATTGGCGAGGATGGTGGACCACGAAGCGTGGATAAATGGGGAGCTGGTCGCCATTTACCGCTCCGACGGCATTATATGCTCCACGCCGACAGGCTCCACCGCCTATTGCCTGGCGGCAGGGGGCCCCATTGTCCACCCCGCCGTGGATTGCCTTATTTTGACGCCAATTTGTCCCCATACACTCACTCAGCGGCCCATTGTTGTACCCAGCAACCACACAATCCAAATTGTACTTAAACGCGAAGTCAGCGACGTTTTCCTGACGGTGGACGGAAGAGGCGCTATACCTTTACAGAGCGGAGACAGGATTGAGGTATTGCAAGCACACAACCGTGTTTTTCTCGTCCGAAGCCATGCATTGAGTTATTTTGGCGTGCTTCACCAGAAGTTGCGATGGGGAGAGAGATGAGAATTCCAAACCCGGATGATGGTACATGGCTAAAGCCACTCAAGGCGGAAGTCCAGCCGACCGTTTTCCAAAAAGGCCGCACCTATGCAGAAACGCGGCGAGTCTCCTTAAGTGCCATAGAGGACACCGGCATTTTTGGCCAGGTGTCCGGCTCTCAAGGGCAGCGCTATGAGGTGCACGTGGCGCCCAACTCAAGCGGTGTGGACTCCAAATGCACCTGCGCGGGCTGGGAGAAGAAGGGCCCGCACTGCAAGCACGTCGTCGGGCTTGCTTTGGTTTACCTCGCCAAGCTGCGCGCAAGCCAAAACCAATCCAAAGCAGACAGCGTGGCTTCCCAGCCTGCACTGGTACAACTGGAGAAGTGGTCCGGTTTTTCGGCAGTCCCTGAGTTTGAGTTTTTCTACCGCCTAAGCCTCTCTTCCGTGAAGGGGCAAACGCACCGCTGGATGGTGGATGTACGCCGCGTGGATGCTCCAGGAAAAGGAGGCGTCCACGTCGCCCGCCAGTTGGAGGCGGCCTTTCGCATTGCTTTTGGAGACGAGAAAATATTTCAGGAGTTGGCGCGGTGTGAGACGCGCTTTGACGGCCGCATTTTTTTGGGGGACGAGGAGATGGCGGCTTTGTTTCCCCTGCTCAGAGAGCGGCGCGTTATTTACCGCGGGACGCCGCTGCTTTTTGCAGAGCACCCTGCGAGGCTTTTGCTGAGTTTGACTCAAAAGGAAGGCACGCTGGAGGCAGAGTTTCGCATAACACAAGAGGGCGCAGAAACAGCAGCCCTCAAGGAGGTACTCCTCATTCCAGGCCTCCAAAGCTGGGTTTTGTGGGGGCAAACCCTGCACCGCTTGGAGCCGGATTTTTCTTCGCGGCTTTTGCGCAAGTGGTTTGCGGAGCCTTCCCTCTCTTTTGCCTCCTCCCATTTGGACAGCTTGCTCTCCTACCTCGCTTCCGTGTTGCCCCGCTACCGCCTGGGTTTTCGCGCGGAGGGTTTGAAAGTAGAAGAAGGCCTGGTGCCCTCCTTTATTGCCACCCTCGAGGGAGAGGCGGAGCAAGTCCGCACCCAGTTGGTTGCCAAATATGGCGAGCGGGTGTTGGTGCCTGTTACCCCCGTTATGGACATGGGCTATGTGCTGCAAGAGCATGCAGGGCAACGTTTGTTGGTGTTGCGCTCAACCCAACAGGAGAAAGAGGCTGTCCAACAGTTGCTTGCCGCAGGGTTTCGCTTTCAACCCGCAAGCCAATGTTTTGAGTTGACGGGGGATGCCGCCGTTGAGTTTTGGGCTTTGGGCAAAACGGGCTTCCCCAGCAACTGGGAGGTGTTGTTTGCCCACAAGCCTCAAGTGCGTGTGCGCTCCTTGTTGAGGCCAAAAATTCAAATAGGCATGGCCCATTTGGATTGGTTTGAGTTGAAGGCGGAGTTTGTTGCCGACAACCAACGCGCAAAGCCTTCCATGCTGCAAAGTTGGCTGGCCTCCAACCGGCGCTATATTCCCCTGGAGGATGGGAGTTTCGCCCAAATGAATGCGGAGGCGTTGCAGCAGGTGGTGGGCATATTGGACGAGGCGGGGCTCTCCTTGGAAGAGCCCCGGGTGGTGGTGCCCCTCTCCCAAGCGCCGACTTTGGATTTGCTTTCCAACATGGCCAGCGTGGAGATGGATGTGGAGGCGAAGAAGGCCATAGAGCGGCTGAGGGACATAGAGGCCATTGCCCCCATTTCCCCCCCGGAGGGCTTGGTGGCTGTTTTGCGTGGCTACCAAACCGCCGGCCTCTCCTGGCTTTGGTTTTTATACCAAATGAAACTCTCTGGCGTCCTCGCGGATGACATGGGCTTGGGGAAGACAGTCCAAAGCCTGGCCTTGTTGCTGAAGACGAAGCAGGAAGAGGGCACCAAGCCCTCTTTGGTGGTGGCCCCCACCAGTGTTTTGGCCAACTGGGAGAGGGAGATTGAGCGGTTTGCGCCTTCGCTCAGCTGCATTATTTGGCACGGGCAAGACAGGAAGGAGCAGCGCGCAAGCCTTAAGTCCGTTGATGTGGTGTTGACTTCCTATGCACTCATTCGCCGTGACGTGGAAGAGTTGAAGGCCATTCCATTCCGCTTTGCCATTTTGGATGAGGCGCAGAATATAAAAAACGCTGACTCGGCGACAGCCCAGGCATGCAAGCTGATAAAGGCGGATGCGCGCGTTGCCTTAACGGGCACCCCTCTTGAAAACCGCTTGAAAGAATTGTGGAGCATTTTTGACTTTTTAATGCCCCAGTTTTTGGGCAATGAAGAAACTTTTTTGACGCGTTTTGAAAGGCCCATAGCCCTCCAAAACGACAAAACCGCCATAGAGCATTTGAAACAACGCATTCGCCCCTTTGTCCTCCGCCGCCTCAAAACGGAAGTTGCCAAGGACTTGCCTCCCAAAATAGAAACCATTGCCTGGTGCGAAATGGAGGCGGAGCAGGCCGCCCTCTACCGAGAGGTTTTGGAGGAGAGCCGAAGAAAAATTTATGAAACCATTGAGAAGCAAGGTTTTGGCCGCTCCCGCGTTTCTATTTTGGCCGCCCTCATGCGGCTTCGCCAGGTGTGTTGCGACCCCCGCCTGCTGAAAATTCCTGGAATGACAAGCTTTCCGCCCTCTGCGAAATTTGAGCGGTTTTGGCAGCTGGTGGATGAGTTGGTGCCTGAGGGCCACCGCGCATTGGTGTTTAGCCAATTTACAGAAATGTTGCAGCTTTTGGTGCGCGGCGTTGAAGAGAAACAATATGGCTACCTCTATTTGGATGGCAGAACCAAAGACAGGATGGCCCGCGTGGACGCTTTTAATGACGCCAATGGGCCGCCGTTGTTTTTTATTAGCCTCAAAGCGGGAGGCTCCGGCCTCAACCTGACGGCGGCGGACTATGTCATTCATTATGACCCCTGGTGGAACCCCGCGGTGGAGGACCAGGCCACAGACAGGGCGCACCGCATTGGACAAACGCGAACGGTATTCAGCTATAAACTGATTACGAAGGGGACAGTTGAAGAAAAAATACTTGCACTCCAGCAGCGCAAGCGGGAGCTTGTCCAAGGTGTTTTGGGCGCAGAAGCAGAATTGAGCACAAGCTTCACCCAGCAGGATGTGGAGGACTTGTTTGGAGGCAACTCCTTCTAAAGGTGCCGATGAATGCAGCGGGAGTGAATGGATGCTCTGTTTGTTAAGGCTAAGCCAGTTTGTGGTGGCAAAAGAGTTGGAGTTGACGCTGGGGCCCGGGTTGACGGTGCTGACAGGAGAAACAGGTGCCGGCAAAAGCATTATATTGGATGCCCTCAACTTGCTGTGCGGAAGGAGAGCCGACGTTGGTTGGATAAGGCAAGGCGCGAAAGAAGCCGTGGTGGAGGGCTTATTCCAATGCACGCCCGTGTTGCAGCAGCGCCTTGTGGACTTGGGGTTTGAGGCAGAAGGAGGGGAGCTGCTCCTCCAAAGAAGCATTCAACGAGACGGGCGAAGCAAAGTGTATATTAACGGCTCCCTGGCCACAGTAGGCATGCTCTCCAAGTTAATGCATGGGCTTGTGGACATTGCGGGGCAGCGAGAGTTTATGGACTTGTTGGAGCCTGCTGCGCAGCGAAAGTTTGTAGACTTGTTTGGAATGCTCCGCGAGGAAGGCGGCGCCTGGAGGCATTTTCGAGAGGCCATGGTGCACTTAAAGCAACTGGCTGCTTGGCAAAAAGAGTTTGGGAAGACAGCAGAAGAGTTGGAAGCGCGAAAAAGTTTTTTGGAATTTCAGCTTTCTGAAATTGCCAATGTTGCGCCCAAGAGAGACGAGAATGCGGCCTTGGAGGCAGAAAAAAAGAGGCACCGAGGGGCAGAAAAACTCAAGTGGGCGGTGGGGAATGCAGAGGCGCTGCTTTCCGGAGAAGAAGGCATTTTGGTTTTGTTAGGGAGGCTGCAGGCCTTTTTAGAGGAGGCGCGGAAGTTGGACGACGCCATGGAGCCATGGAAAGCGAGGGCCAAGGAGTGCGGAGAGCTTTTGGGCGAGCTGGGGCGTGTACTTTCCAAATATGTTGAAAACATAGAAGCCAACCCGACGCGCCTGTCTGAAGTGGAGGAGCGCCTGGACGTGTTGCACCGCCTGGCCCGGAAATATGGCGGCAGCCTTGAGAAGGTTTTTGAGCGCGCAGAAGAGTTGCAGCGCGAGTTGGAGGACTTTGAGAGCCATGCCAGCCGTGCCAGGCAACATGCACAGGCCTATGCGCAGGCCCATGCGGAAAGCCTGCGCTTGGCAAACGTTTTGTCCATGGCGCGTCAACAGGCAGCTGACAAGGTGAAGAAGGCCATTGCGGAAGACTTGGGCAGGCTGAATTTGCCGACGGCGCGGTTTGAAATTGCGTGGGCCTTAACCGAGTTGGGAGAGGACGGCATAGACGACATGGAATTTTTGTTTGCAGCCCACGCCAAGGAGCCGGCGAAGGCTTTGTCCAAAGCGGCTTCCGGCGGAGAGTTGTCCAGGTTTGCACTTGCGTTGCGTGCTGCGCGCATGGGGTTTGACGAGTGCTTTTGTTGCATATTTGACGAGGCGGACTCCGGTGTTGGAGGAAAAGAGGCGGATGCGGTGGGGCAGTTGGTTTGGAAAATGGGCCAAAGCAAGCAGGTGCTGTGTGTAACGCATACAGCACAGGTGGCAGCCTATGGGGATGTGCATTGGAAAGTGGAAAAAGAAGAAGTGGAGGGACAAGGCTTTACAAAAATTCAGCACTTAAACTCTCCCCAGGAGCGGATTCAAGAAATTGCTCGAATGATTTCAGGGACAACCATAACGCCAGCGACGCTCAATGCGGCCAAGTCCTTGCTGAGTGAGGCAAGGAAACAAGCTGGGAAGAGCCCCCCTCTTGCCTCCACACCGCTCTCAAACATAAACTAATGAGTCTCGTCGGTGATATTTTCAAGAAGCTTCTTGTTTTCTAGCTTAGATTGAGTTTTGTCGTGTCGGTACAAATATGAAGCTTATGTCAGTTGGACTCACGGATGTGGGTCGCAAGAGGAACCACAACGAAGACAGTTTTTTATTGGACACAGACTTGCAACTGTTTGTCGTGGCCGATGGCATGGGCGGGCACGCCGGTGGCGGCACAGCATCCACGTTGGCTGTGCAGACCATTGACAAAGAGATTAGAAAACTTTGGGAGCTGCCGGATTCTCCGTTTGGAAGGAAGACAACCTTGGAGGACTCGCCGCTGCCGCAGCATTTGCGAGCAGCCGTTGAGCGCTCTTGTGTGGAGATTTTTAAAGCGGCACAAAGCAACCCTCGGCTCAGTGGCATGGGAACCACCGTCATTGCTTTGTTGATTCACCAGGAGCATGCCTTGTTTGCGCATGTAGGCGACAGTCGCGCCTACCTCATCCGCAAAGAGCTTATTCAGCAGATTAGTGAGGACCACTCTCTCGTCAATGAGCAAGTCAAGGCGGGGATGATTACGCCTGAGGAGGCCAAGCATTCAAATTATAGGAATATTATTACGCGCTCTGTAGGCTTCGAAGAAGAAGTGCAGGTGGATGTTTTAGGGCTATTGAGCGAGCCGGACGATATTTTTATTTTATGCTCAGATGGCCTTGCCAATGCCGTGGAGGATGAAGAGATGAAGAGAATTGCACTTCACACACCTGCTTTTGAAGAAATACCTCAAAAGCTTATTGCTTTAGCTAATGAGCGTGGCGGAGAAGACAACATTACTGTTGTGATTGTTAGAAGGATAAGCTAGCGATGCCTTCAAGCTAATATGCGGCCGGGCATAAGGAGGGGGATGGGCTTTCCAAGGTAATTCATTGATGGATGATCAGGCGAAGCAAACTGTTATTCTGGGATTTAACGCTCTAGAGGGACATGAGCGGCAACGAAGCTCCAAAAAGCGGCGGCTGCCTTGGCTCCTTTGGCTGCTGGGTACCTTGGGGGTGGCAGGGGCATTCTACGGCTTTCACCATATAACGTTGCAGAAGGAGCAGGCCCAAGCGGATGTGTTGCGCGCGCAATACATACAACTCGAGTCAGAGATGTTTGTGGTGCGCAGGCAGTTTGAGCAGGCACAAAAAGCTTTGGCGCGCGTGGATGCACTGACGCAAAAACTCAACGGCAATTTGCTCAGTGGAGACAGCGACCGGCGTTTAGCGCTGGGCCCGACGGATTTGCCTGGGCGCCATGTAGAAGTTTCTTCAGCGCCTTTGGGGCCGCTGAAGCCGACGGAGTTGCAAGGGCAGCTGGAGGCCTTCCAGGCGGAGCTTGAATCCCGCGAAACAAACCTGGAGCGCTTATACAGCAATTGGTTGGAGCGGCGTCTTCGTTGGGCCTCGACGCCCTCTATTTGGCCGGTGCGAGGGTGGGTGACTTCTCCCTTTGGGACGAGGACAGACCCCCTGACGGGACGCAAAACCACGCATACGGGGATGGACATTTCTGGGCCGCATGGAAAGGACATTGTGTCCACGGCGGATGGGACAGTGGTGTTTGCCGCTGTAGAAGGCAGCTATGGCAAAGTGGTCGTCGTAGACCACGGCTATGGGATGAAGACGCGCTATGCGCATTTGGCTTCCATAACCGTCAGCGCCGGGGATGCTGTCAAACGCGGACAAGTGATAGGAAAGCTGGGCAACACAGGCCGCTCGACGGGCCCCCATTTGCACTATGAGGTGCGTATGAACGGCGTTCCGCAAAACCCCAAAAATTATATATTGGACTAAAGCTGCCTTTCCTTTTCTCCAGTTTCCTCAAGGGAGGACAACATGAAGATGGTGGACGTAGGGGCCAAGGACAAGACAGAGCGCGTTGCGGTTGCAGAGTGTTGGTTGCGCATGTCGCCGGAGGCTTTGCGCAAAGTCCGAGACAACAGTGTGGAAAAGGGCGATGTTGTTGCAGCGGCGAAATTGGCCGCCATTATGGCCGCCAAGCGCACTCCCGACATTTTGCCGCTGTGCCACCCCTTGGGGCTGACTTCTGTTGAGTTGCAGGTTGAGGTGGCAGAAGGCGGCATGCATTTTGTTTCCACGGTGAAGACGTGTGAGCGTACAGGGGTGGAGATGGAGGCTTTGACGGCGGCCTCTGTTGCCGCCTTGGCGGCCTGGGACATGTTAAAGTCCACCGACAAGGGCATGTGCCTGGAGGGTTTGCGTCTCCTGGAGAAGCGAGGGGGCCGCAGTGGCCACTGGAAGAATGAGAAGCCTGCTTAGGGGGGCACAAGCCCAGAGAGTTTCCCCAGGTGCAAGGTAGCAATTACCAGAGCATTTTGGATGTGGCCCTCCTGGACAAGGCCGGCAAGCCTTGAGGCGGGGTAGGTTTCCAAAATAACTTCTTCGAGGGGATCCACCTTTTCACAGGGCAGGGGCTGGCACTCCAAAGCCAAATAGCAGTGCAGGTGGTTGTTTTGCACCGCGGGGTTGGGTTGAATTTTCCCCAAAGCCAACAGGTGTTTTGGCTGGTGGCCAGTTTCCTCGAGGAGCTCTCTGCGGGCGGCGGCTTCAGGTGTTTCGCCCTCGTCAATGGTGCCCCCGGGGACTTCAAGGGTGGCCGCCCAAATGCCAAAGCGGAATTGGCGCACCAACAGGCAAAGGCCCGCCGGGGTGAAGGCCAGGACATTCACCCAGTCTGGCGCCTCAATGGTGGTGACGGTTGTTTGCGTTGGAGGCGAGTTTGGCAACGCCGTCTGCACCTCCTGGCGCTGCAAAGTGAAAACCCCCATGTGCAGTGAGTCTGCTTCTCCAATGCGTTGCCACGTCCTTTGCAGTGGCCTGCACAGGGGCTTTGTCATGCTCTACTCGTGGCTTTCACCAATGCGGGTATGGGCTTCTTTATGGACGCCCAAAGGCTCATCAGAGCCGTTGCGGTGTTTCCATGGATCGCTCGGGTGTGAGGCGGGCTTTCCTGTCAACAGGGTTTCCTTGGCATAAATGAAGGACTTGCGCTCCACCTCCGGGGAAGCATGCTTCCTCTCTTTCGGCGCAGCATAGCTTTTGGGGGTACTGTCTATGCGGTCCATGCGCAAAGCATCTTTAGGGCAAGCTTCGACACACAGGCCGCAGACGACGCAACGCAAGGCGTCGACGACAAAAACCGTCGGGTACTTTTCAATGACGCGCGAAGCCGCATGTGAGTCGTCATAGGGGTACTCGCCAGCTTCAATATAAATGCATTGCGCCGGGCAGGCGGTGGCGCACATATAGCAGGCGACGCAGCGGGGTTTGCCGTCTTCCCGGGGGATGAGGCGGTGGAGGCCCCGGAAGCCCTCGGGGTAGGGGACGCATTGCTCCGGGTATTCAACGGTGGAGGTATAGCCTTTGGACTTGCGGTCCAAAACTTCCGGGTTCTCATCGCGCTCTGACCAGAGGTTGCGAAGAAAGTGCCGCGTCGTAATGGCCAGGCCTTTTATTAGCTCCGGGAAATAAAGGCGCTCCCAAAAGTCATAGCGGCTTTTGGGGGCAGCAGGTTCGGAATGGCTCATGTCTTCAGGGTGGCTCATAGCAAAAGCTCTGAAAGTTTAGTGGTGCGTTGGACTCGGAAGCGGCTCCGAAGGCAGTGGCTTATAAATGGAGGACTTGGGGGAGCTCATGATGAGAATGAGGACGAGGGCTATTTGCAAAAAGCCCCAAATGCCCAAGGAGGTGAGGTTGCCGTTGTCCCACAGCAACACGGCGCCTGTGGCAAAAATATTGAAGATGCCCAAGGGAATGAGGATTTTCCACCCCAGTTTTTGGATTTGGTCATATCGAAAACGCACGTTAGACCATCGAATGTTCTGCTGAATATAGACGACAAGCAGGACTTTTATCCAAAAGACCATGCCCATGGTGGCGCCATAAACCCAAGGGTGTGCCTGGAAGAGGGGGAGGCTGGCAAACCATTCGCCGCCGAAGGGCAGGTGGTAGCCGCCCAGGAAGAGGGTGACAACAATGCCCGAGAGGATGACAATTTCGACATACTCCGCAATCATAAACATGCCAAAGCGCATGCCTGAATATTCAACGAAGTAGCCAATAATTTCGGATTCGCATTCCGTCATATCAAAAGGAGGCCTTTTGGTTTCGGCGAAAGCGGCAGCGAAGAAGAGGAGGAATCCGAAGGGTTGCAGCAGGAGGCCCCAAGCGGGGATGCCCACGTCAAAGCCGCCGAAGTGTGTGCTCCACAAGTATTGGGCTTGTTGCTCCATAATGCCGGTGGGGCCAGCCAATTGGATGGAGGCGAAGGCCATCATCAACCCCACCAGAGAAAGGCCCAAGGCAATTTCATAGCTGATCATTTGGGAGCAGGCGCGGATGCCGCCCAGCAAGGAGAATTTGTTGTTAGAAGCCCAACCTGCCAAAGTGCCGCCGAAAATGGCGAGGGAGGCAATGGCAAAAATATAGAGGAGGCCGAAGTTGGGGTTGGCAACCACCATGTCGACTTGTTTGCCCAGGACTTCAACGGTAGGGCCGGCAGGGACGACAGCAAAGAGGGCAAAGACAGGAGCAAAGGCGGCGATGGGGGCAAGGACATAGAAGAAGCGGTGGGCCGCCTTGGGCACAAAACTCTCCTTCGTCAGCATTTTGAGGGTGTCTGCAAGCAAATAAGGAAGGCCCGCCAGGCTGCGGTTGCGAAGCCCCGGAAGCGGAATGCGGATACGGTTGGGGCCGACGCGGTTTTGCATCAGCGCGCTCCACTTTCGGTCAGTCATAATGAGCAAGGTTGCGAAAACCATGACAAAAACCAGCATGAGGATGATGATGTTGCTTAGGCGGCTTGCGCCCTCATACCAGATGGACTCCAGAAGGCCTCCCACGCCATAGGCCAGGGCCATGCCCCCGAAGAAGGTGGCGAAGATGGTGGCGAATGCCACAGAGATGCGAAGTCTTCTCATGGTAAGCTTCCTTGTGCGCTGGGGCAGGCAAACTGTCGTGAAATGGGAGGGCGGCCATCGGCTGCGGCAGGCAGGGGAAGGCCAGGGCGCTCTTCTTTGGAGGGGGCCTGGCCGTCCCAGTCAAAGTGTGCGAATTCCGGAATTTTGGGGGCAATGCTGGAGAAGACGTCTTTGGCGGTTTGCCAACCCATTTTGGCGCCCAGCAAGTCAGCCAGGCGCAAAACCCACAGCCAATGAGGCGCGCTGTCCCCTTTGGGCGGGAAGGCTTGGCGGCAGCGTTGAATAAGCCCTTGGTGTTGCGTCATGCTGCACTCGGCTTCGAGGTGTGAGGCCACAGGAAGGAAAACCTGAGCTGCTTTGGCCCAGGCACTCTCATGCTGTGCCTGCACCAGGGTGGGGACTGTTTTTAGCCGAGCGGCCATGACAATGTCGCTTTCAGGCATTTCTCCGCCGAGCACCCAGAGGGCCTGGAAGGCAGAAGGGGTGAAGGCAGCGAAGGGTTTAATTTCCATGCCCAAGGCTTTGGCGACAAACTCCAGGCCCTTGCGGTTGGGGTTTTTGTCGGCCAGCATCAGGAGGTGGTCTTCCGCGCCCTGGGGCCTTCCGGAGACGAAGAGGGTGTTGACTTTGAGGACATCGCGCGCAAAGCCCAGGGCCGCCATGCAGTCCTCATTGGAAGCGGTAGGGGAAACCAGCAGGCCGATGCTGCCCTTGGCTTTTTGAAGGAAGCTGGCTGCCTTGTGGAGGGCTGCGTCCACGGAAGTAGGTTGGCCCTGGGAGAAGGGTTTGGAGGCGCGGTTTTCGCCAACCCACCGGTAGCTTTTTCGGCCCGTGTCACACATCCACGACTGGTTGATGGCTTCGTTTTCCCTGGGGCGAAAGCGAAAGCACTCCTGGTTCATATGGTCGGCGAAGACATTGCAGCCGCGGGAGCAGGCGGTGCAGATGCTGGGCGCCGCCGAGAGAAACCAGGCGCGCGCGCGAAAGCGGAAGTCCCGGTTCAGCAGGGCGCCCACAGGACACAAGTCGACGACGTTGCCTGAGTAGTTGGAGTCCAGTTGGGTGCCAGGAAAAACATCCACGCGCTCATGGGAGCCGCGGCCAAAAATGCCCAGCTGTGGCTCCTTGGCCACTTCTTCCATAAAGCGCACGCAGCGTGTGCAGAGGATGCAGCGCTCCTGGTCAATCAGCACCGTCGGCCCGAGGACTTTGCGTTTGTTTTTTTGGACTTTGGGCCCCCAGAGGCGGGAGGGCTTCAAGTTATAGCGGACATAATAGTCCTGCAAGGTACACTCGCCGGCCTGGTCGCAAACGGGGCAGTCAATGGGGTGGTTGAGCAGGAGGCACTCAAGGACAGCGCGTTGCTGCTCCTTGACTTTGGGCGTATCCGTTTTGACAACCTGCCCTTCCGCGACGGGAATTTGGCAGGCGGGCATGAGCTTGTGGGCGTTGGAGGTTTCAACAAGACACATGCGGCAGTTGGCCGAGAGGGAGAGCCTGGGGTGGTAGCAATAGTGAGGAATGTCAATGCCGGCTTGCTTTGCGGCGGCGATGACGGGGGTGCCGGGTTTGGCAACGACTTCTCTGTCGTCAATGGTGAGGGTCACCATGCCAGGGTTTTTGGGTGGCGGCGGTGTTGGAGGTGCAGCCGAAGGCGGAGGTTTTCCA
>Ga0209737_10001899_pt1 | contig 14708 bp, 22 predicted proteins | sample TergutCu122P3_FD_187284 | JGI IMG/M metagenome (GOLD analysis project Ga0209737, IMG submission 187284) | Cubitermes ugandensis P3 segment gut microbial communities from Kakamega Forest, Kenya - Cu122 P3 (SPAdes) (version 2) | ecosystem: Host-associated > Arthropoda: Insects > Digestive system...
GTGAACGGGTGCATGGCGCTCACTACAACACCCGAGACGAAGCTAAAGCAGATTTGTTTGATTACATCGAACCGTTTTATAATCACAGACGCAGCCATTCTACGCTCGGATACGCTTCGCCCAAGGGTTTTATGGAAGCGTGGATCAACAACCAAACTGAGCAGGAAAAAGCCGCATGAACCAATGGGCTTGGTGGACGAAAAACAGAGGGAAGTTCAAGATGAGGCGGCTGCTCTTGTCGCGGTTTATCGCAACCGTTCGCGGAAAAAAATTATGAGGCTCAGTGTTTGAGCCACTCCCGCTGTAAACTGGTGCTGTATTTGAATAAGGAGGCACCATGAGCAGACGATTATTTTTCAAGCAGATCGCCGCGCTGATCGGTTCCGTTTTTACTGCGTCGGCGGTTCGCGCGGCAGCATCTGTAAAAGCAGATCTGTTTCAATCCTCGGCGTTTTCCTCTGACGCTATGGATAACGCAGCGGCGTTCGGGGAAGCGGAACGGCAACGATTATCGGCACTTTCCCCTAACACTGTGGGCGACGCGGTAACGTCCATAAAAATGGGGCAGCAACAACCCTCGGCGTTTTCCTCTACCGCGACGGAGAACGTTGCGGCATTTCGGAACGGGGGCGCGCAGCGATTGTCTGCGCGTTCCTCTAACGCGACGGGTGGCTCAGCGGCGCTCGGAAGAGTGGAGTTGCAGCGATCCCCCGTGGCGGGATTTCAGTACCATCAAGGCGAAGACCTCTGGCCAGCACTCTTCGTGGGGGCTGCTCTGAATCTGGTGCGCGAACCCGACAATGCTTATGATCCGCGAGCGGTTCGCGTTGATTGGTTAGGGCAAAAGCTGGGTTATGTTCCGCGTCTGGATAATGCAGCGGTGAGCCATTTGCTGGACGCCGGTCATGTGCTGGACGCTGAGATCGTGATGCTTCGGGATTCCGATAACCCCTGGAAACGGGTTGAGTTCGCGGTTTTTCTTTCCGTACGTTGAGCGTGCCAGGGTGCGGGTAACGGCGCAGGAGAACATACGACAAAACCACGCTAAAGGAGTAATGGCATGGGCTTTATTTTGTTTTGCTTTGTGCTGAACCTTTTTGTTTTTGGGTTACTGACCAACCGACAACAGAAAAAGCAGGCACGCAAAGACAAGAGGGGTGGCGTATGACCCTCCTGCGTCGTTGGATTATCTGGATGCTTCGTGGCGACAGTTTTGGTTACAGCGGCCAGCCGCTCGCGTTGGCGATGGCTTGATCCAGTTCGGTTTGCAGTTCCAGCGTGCGGGTAAGCGCGGCGATCACATTCTGGTAGTGCGTTAAATCATCGTAGTTCAGTAACCGACCTTTGCGATCTTTGAGCCACTTTTCAGCGACGCGGTAGCCGCCGACGTGTATCTCCCACACGGCGGGTGGTACGCCGTCGAAGTACTGTGCGTTGTTGATCCAGATACACCCAGTTTTACTTTTACCGGCAGGCGGCGCAAACCGAATCTTGACCACTTCATTGGTGCCTGCAACCGGAAACCCCGTGATACGTGACAGAGTTGACTCCATCGTATGCAGCGCAATCAATTCGCGCCCAATCTTGACCAGTCGGTTAAACAGCTTGCGATCGGAGGTCAGCGGCACACGCGGAAAATCGCGCTTGAGAAATTCGCCATAGCGCGTTCGGTAGCCTGGGGCATACAGGACAGCGTAGATATAGGCCAGCGTATCTTCGGGTGAGGGAGGTTTTCCCGTGGTTTGCGCCAGTGCGGCAACGAATTCGGGCGCAAGGTTGGGTGTTTTCTCGCGTGGCGCGGCGTCTAACAAATCTCCGGACGCGCGCGGGTAAAGCCACAAGGGAAATACCTGGTTCGCTTCACGGCTGATTGTCGAGACAAGGCAATCGTTGACTGGATGCCTGGATACAGCGACATGGCGAAAACCCAGCGTGGCCTGTTGGCGCGATACCGCCAGACACAGATTGGCCTTCCCCGCCACATTCTGGATCAGTTCGCGACGTGGGTAATCCATTGCGACTTCACTAAAGTAACCCCAGCGGTCATCGAACGGTCGATAGGCCACCCGAATGAGCTTTTCCTTCCAGTTCTTGTCTGCTCTGACAGCGTTTCGCGCATCACGCAAATGCCAGTCACGGTTGTCTTTTACGCCATACTTGTCCGCGTACTCGGCGTCGGTCAGTTCCGTATTGCGCATTACCGCGATGCGTTCTTGCAATTTCTCAAAATCGAAGTCAATGGCGAATCCGTCCCGATGTGTTTGGAAGCCGAGCACATTCACCGGCATCGCGTCGGTAATCTTCCAGCCCTGCTCGTATTCGTCGCGCAGCGTACTGTTTTCGGGTACAAAATAATAATTCGGACTGGTCGGAGTCAGTTCGTTCCAATAAGTGCTGTTGATGTCGTGTTCCGACAGCCCCGCGTATTTAACGGCGCGGGTGCCATAGAGGTCGAGATGGAAGACGCGGGCGCAATGCTTTTCATCGCGTACCACGTTTTTGCGGCGCACGAACAGGCCGATGGCAACACCTTGTTGAATATCAAAAACGTTTTCATCCTTGCCGCCGTCCGGCGCTTTCTCCTTCTTTTTGCTGTTGCCGTGCAGATCGAGCAGATAAATTTCGTCGAAACCGCGCAGCAGGCTTTCTCTCATGCCCCGAAACGTGGGGTTGTCGAGATAGCCGTGATTGGTTACGAAGCCCAGAATGCCGTGGCCGGTTTGTTCGATGCGCCATTGGGCGAAGCGCATGAATTTAACGTAATCATCGTTCAGCCATTTCGGATTGCGCTCGCCAAGAGGCGCGCCATCGCACTCAAAATAATTTTCGGTTTTGCGCCCATTATCCTCGCCACGCAGAAGATTTGCGATCCATTGCCCCGTGTTGGCCGAATGTCCCGAGTACGGCGGATTGCCCAACACCACCATCACCGGCGCATCGCGCTTGATGTTGGATGCGGCGCTCGCCTCTTCCGCCAGCCATTGTGTGAACATCGGCAAGCCGGTCATTTCATGGGCTTCCTCCAGTGAGTTGGTGAGGAACACACCCAGGCGCTGGTTGCTGGCGAAGTCGTACCCAAACTGTTCCAGTTCCAACCCCAGCTTCATGTGCGCTACGGCATAGGGCGCCATCAACAATTCAAACCCGAATAAGCGCGGGAGCAGGTGCTCGGCAACATAGCTGGGCCAGGCTCCCTTATTGCCAGTGAAGTGCTCGCGGATTTGAGCGATAACGGCATACAGGAAAGTGCCGGTGCCGGTGGCCGGGTCGAGGATTTGCAGGCGGTGGGTCTCAAAAATTTCTTCACTCTTGCCCAGCATTTTGGGGCGCGTGATCTTGACTTTGCCAGCGTGCGCCAGACCTTCGGGCAAGTTGAAATCGCGTTTCAAAAGCGCGTCGATGCTGCGCACGATGTAGCCGACGACCGGCTCGGGCGTGTAATAGACGCCGCGCGCTTCGCGCATCTTCGGGTCGTAAGCCGCCAAAAAGGTTTCGTAGAAATGAACCACCGGGTCTTCTTTGCGGGTTCGGCGACCAAAGTCTTCCAAGATCGCGGCCATATCGGCGCGCGCCAGCAGTTCGGCCAGTTGATCGACAGCCCAGGCGATGCGTTCGTCCAGATCCGGCCCGGCAATGGAATGGAACAGTTTGCGCAAAAACGGATTGGTCTTTGGCAAGTTGGCGGCGGCGCTCTGACGTGTGAAACCTTTGCCCGGGGTGTTGCAACGCGCGGCAAAAAGGCCGTAGGCCAGAGTTTGCGCGTACATGTCGGCGAATTGATCGCTGGTCAGCGATTCCAGCAGCACCTTACGGAAAGCCGCCAGTTGTGCGTGCAACTCGCCCGCGCCCTCTTCGGCTTTGAAGGTTTGTCCGATCAGGTCGCGGATAAGTCGCGCCAGCCCCGCCATGCGGGTCGCCAAATCGCTTGGCGTGGCTTTGAGCGGCAAGTCGGCTTTGATGAATTGCCCCAAAAGCTGCTCAACTCCAGAGGCCGCATCATTGTTGAAACGGATGCGTCCATCGCGCCCGGGTTTCGGTAAGCTGGCCGCAAGGCGCAGTTCGCCATCGACGTACCAGCGGAACTCGAAGTAATCGGTCAGGATCAGGTTGGAAAGCGATTGTCGATAGCGTTTGAGCTGCTCGCTGTTTTCCGCGCGGTCAAGGTCAACGCCCACGTCCTTTGCTTCCACATAACCCAAAGGCACCAAACCACGGGTGACGATATAATCAGGCGCGCCGCATTCGATTTGCTTCGGCTCGTTGGTCGCCCGGATTTCCTGTCCGCCAAGGATTTCCAGCAAGGTTTTGAGCGCCGGACGGTGTGTATGTTCAGTGGCGTTGCCAGCTTTGAGCGCCTGTTCCAGTGCGGTCAGGTAGGTTCTGAAATCGTTCGTGGACATGGTTGCACACTTTTGTCGGAATTCACGTCATGGTAACCCATCTTGCGCAGGATTTCTTATCTCTTCGCGTTGTCGCGTGATTCTTGATGTTGGGCTTTGCTGCGCGTGCGCCGGCAACCTATACCCATACTCCCAACTCAACCAACTGCCGCGTTGCTTCTTCTGCCCAACCACGGTTGGCGGCGGGGCTGGCGGGGCTTGGGTGGAGGATGCGGCCTATGTTGATTTCGGGTGTGTCGGAAGTTGCCGGGTCGGAAAGTGCCATGCGAATACGTGTTTCCGCCCAGGCGCCGACGCCGATGACCCATTGCGGTTGCAGTGTGTCGATCAGTGTGCGCAGGTGAGCATCGCAGGCGGCGAGCAGGGGCGCTTGTTCGGCGGCAGGGAGTTTGTCCGGCGTGAGGTTGCGACCGTTGTCGAAGAAGGCCAACGGGCAATAGTTGGCGACAAAATGGTCTTGAAAAAAAGCATCGGCGCTGCCGAATCGCTGCGCGAACAATCCCCATAAGCGGCGACCACTGACTTCGGAGCGTGTGCAAACGAAGCCTTCAATCGGTCGCTTCGGGTTTTCGTGTTTTGGTTTTTCGATGGGCTTCACGATGCCCATCCAGTCACGAACGGCAGGCACTTCGCCGAACGGCACGCCGGTTTGCACCATTCCGAACGGTCCCGGATTCATGCCGACGAAGATGGTTTTTTTCTTCGAGGAGGCGAAGCGGCGAAGGTAGGTTTCGTGCGTCGCCCAAGCGTAGGTGAGTGGGTTATAGATGTGGGTGACCGGCGCGGCGAAACGCATGGCTTCGACGTGTTGCGACAATCGTTGTGCCGCAGCGATGGCGGAGAGGGAAAGGGCGGAAGTGGTCATATCAGAGGTCAGGTATCAGAGGTCAGGTATCAGAGGTCAGGTATCAGAGGTCAGGTATCAGAGGTCAGGTATCAGAGGTCAGGTATCAGAGGTCAGGTATCAGAGGTCAGGTATCAGAGGTCAGAATCATGTTTTTTTGATACCTGATCCCTGACAACCCCATCCTCACCGCCCTCTCCCCTGCCCCTCTCCCGCAAGCGGGAGAGGGGAGAATGGTGAAGGGGAGGGAGCTTTCGTTCCTTCGCGGCTTCGCGCCTTCGCGTGAGGATATTTTTCGTGTTCTTCGTGTCTCTCGTGGTTAAAAAGGTTTTCTCTATTTTGTTGGTGAATCTTCGGTGGGTGTGGTGGGCGGTGTGCCGTTCCAGGGGGCGACTTTGAGAAGCAGAAGCATGCCGGGTATCGCCAGCACAAAGCACAGCCAGAAGAAGTTGATCCAGCCGAGTCCCAGGTCTTCTACCAGCCAACCGGCGCTGGCGTTGACGAAGGTTCGCGGAACGGCGGCCAGGCTGGTGAGCAGCGCGAACTGGGTGGCGACGTAGGTCGGATGTGTGGTGCGCGCGACGAATGAAACGAGGGCGGCGGTCCCCAATCCGGCGGCCAGTGTTTCAAAGCTGATGACGCCACCGAGTACCCACAAGCGCATGGCGTCGGCGTCTGCCGGTTCCATTTTGGCGAGGATGACGAAGCCCAGTGTTGTGATGGCTTGTAGAAAGCCAAAAACCCACAACGCGCGATAGAGGCCGATTTTCACCATCAGCAAGCCGCCCAGTGAGACGCCGATTACGCTGGGCCAGAGTCCGGCATGTTTGGCGACCAGGCCGATTTGTGTACGGGTGAAGCCCATTTCCATGTAGAACGGTGTGGCGAGCGCAGAACATAACGAGTCACCCAGTTTGTAGAACAAGACGAACGCGAGGAAGTACAGCGCCGGTTGCCAGCCGTGACGTGTCATGAATTCACGGAAGGGTTCGACGATGGCGTCACGCAGGGTTTTGGGCGCTTTGAGGGAAGCGAGCGGTTCGCTGACCATCAGCGTCATGAGCAGGCCGGGCAACATGAACATGGCGGTGATAACGAAAACCTGCGACCAGGGCAACCAATCGGAAAGAATGAGCGACAAGGAACCGGGCACCAGACCGGCGACTCTGTAGGCGACGACGTGCGTGGTGTTGCCCAGTTCTTGTTCGACATCGCGCAACAGGTTTCGGCGAAACGCATCCAGCACAACATCGAGTGAGGCCGACAGGAAGGCCAGCGATGCGGTCAGCACGACGACCAGCATCAGGTCTTCTTTCGGTGATAAATAGCCCAGCCAGGCAATGGTGCCGAGCAGCGCGAGATGAAGAACCGCCATCCAGCCGCGACGGCGACCGAGCCAGGGCAGCGCATAGCGGTCGAGCAACGGCGCCCACAGGAATTTCCAGGTGTACGGAAATTGAATCAGCGCGAAGATGCCGATGGTGCGCAGACTCAAGCCCTCCGTTTTGAGCCAGGCCGGGAGAAGGTTGAACAGCAGATAAAGCGGCAGCCCCGACGAAAAGCCGGTGAAAACGCAGATCAGAATGCGCTGCGAGAGCACGGCGCGTAAGGTGGGGGCGGTCATGAGGGGAGGCGGTTGATTGGGGTGTGCGATTTGAATGGTTGAAAAAAAGGACTTTCCGCAAAGTATAGGGAGAAAGGGAGGCTGTCAACTGATACACAAAAATTCCGGCCTGCCCAGGGCATTGTGGTTTATCGGTTGACGTTTAACGAATGTCGTTATATCATTCGACCATGATTCAATCTTTTGCATGTGCCGATACGCAGGCGTTGTTCGCCGGAAAAACGGTTCGGCGTTTTGCGAACATTCGCGTTGCGGCTGAACGGAAATTGCAAATGGTTCATCGGGCTATCCGGCTTGATGATTTACGGGCGCCGCCCAACAACCGGCTGGAAAAACTCTCCGGCGACCGGAAGGGACAATGGAGCATCCGCATCAACGTCCAATGGCGCGTGTGTTTCCGCTTTGAAGGAGGGCATGTGTTTGATGTGGAAATCGTTGATTACCACTAAGCGATTTTGGTTTACATGTGCACGGCAAACAACCCCATCCCCACCCTAACCCTCCCCTTGAAGGGGAGGGAACAACACAACGCGAAAATCTGCAAAGCTAAACAGAAAACGTTCCAGGAGAAACAAGATGAAGAACATTGTTAACGGTATGAGAGCCATTCACCCGGGGGAAATTTTGCGGGAGGAATTCTTGATTCCTATGGAGATGAGCGCCAATGCGTTGGCCATTGCGCTACAGGTTCCGGCGCCGCGGATTAACGATATCGTGCGCGAGCGGCGCGGGATCACGGCGGATACCGCATTACGCTTGTCCCGTTATTTCGGCACCAGTGCGGAATTCTGGCTTGGCCTGCAAGACGATTATGATCTTAAGACCCACCAGAAAGAACTGGCTGTGACGTTGGATCGGATTGTGCCGCGTCAGGCGGTGTAGTTTTACGTCGCAAAAACAGAAGCCGCCCGAAGGCGGCTTCTGCGTATTCCAAAAAAACGATTAACGCTTCGAGAACTGTTTGCGACGACGCGCTTTGCGCAGACCGACTTTTTTCCGTTCGACTTCGCGGGCGTCGCGGGTGACCAGTCCGGCTTGGGACAGGGTCGGCTTCAGCGCGGTATCGTAGTCGATCAGCGCACGGGTGATGCCGTGGCGCACCGCGCCGGCTTGTCCCGATTCGCCGCCGCCGTCCACGTTGATCATGATGTCGAACGTGGTCTGGTGCGAGGTCAGCACCAGTGGCTGACGGACGACCATCCGACCGGTTTCGCGGGAGAAAAATTCATCGACCGGCTTGCCGTTGACGGTGATTTTGCCGGAGCCTTGCTTGAGGAACACGCGAGCGACCGAGGTTTTGCGGCGGCCGGTGCCGTAGTAGTAATTGCCGATCATGGGTCAGATATCCAGAAGTTTGGGCTGTTGCGCTGCGTGCGGATGAGCACTTCCGGCGTAGCACTTCAGCTTCTTGATCATTTTATAACCGAGCGGGCCTTTGGGAAGCATGCCTTTGACGGCTTTTTCCAGGGCGCGACCGGGGAAACGTGCCTGCATCTTTTCAAAACTTGTTGTCCGGATTCCGCCCGGATAGCCGGTGTGCCGGTGATAGAGCTTATCCTGCGCTTTGTTGCCGGTGACGACCAGTTTTTCGACGTTGGTGACGACGATGAAATCGCCGGTGTCAACGTGCGGCGTGTAAATGGCTTTGTGCTTGCCGCGCAGGCGCAAGGCGATCTGGCTTGCCAGCCGACCAAGGACCTTGTCTGTGGCGTCAACGACGTACCAGTCCTGCTGGACCTCATGGGGCTTGGCTGAAAAGGTTTTCATAAAAGAACTCGTGCCGAGTGAAAAAGTTTCAGAGAAACGAGCATGATAGCCCGAAAGGCCTGGGCGGGTCAACATCCACCAGCGAATCCGGCAAAATAAGCAACGAGCCGCCGAACAGGCGGCGCAGCGTTAGGCGTTTGTCGTTTAGCGTTTGCCGGGGCGTTTGCCGGGATTCCGCCAAAGAAACCCCGGCGCTGCCTTCATCTCTAATACGACGTATATATTTTGTTCACAATCTTCCAGCCGTCATCTGTTTTCATTAAGAGAAGAAAATCCAAAAAGTTGTAACCGTGCCAACCTTCCATAGCTACCCTTACACAGGCAATTTTATCCCCTGTATCCAGTATGTCTATTTTGGCAACGGATTGGGCAGGGCCCGATTTGTCAATCAGTTCATACAATGTTTGTATCGGTTCTGCGTTAATGCTCGCATTCGGGTGAAATGCCTTTGAGGCCATTTCACCGCTGACATTGAGGCCGTCTGTATACTGCTTGACGACGGCATGGATTTCCTCATAGTCCTTAAGTCTCGTCATACTCATATCTGCATTCTCCTGTACTGGACAAACCAAAGATCATTATAACCCGGAGATTACGGGTATGCGGCTCATCGATCAGCGGTTGTATCTGCAAGTGCATGAAGGCGCTCCTGTGTGTAATGACAAAACATGAAATACATCATGACGCACGTGCCATTACATTGTCCAGCGAATGATTCGGGGTCGAAGCACCTCATGCTGGGCGGGAACGCAGACCGAAAAGCAATGCCAAGAGGGTGAACCTAAGTGGGGGAGCGATTGTCTACAGGTATGCAGTGTAAAAAAAGGCGGGCGCTTGTGGTTCGGCAACAAAGGGGAAAGAGCGCGGCAGCAGGACATCCGGCGAGGTGTCCGCAACAAGGAAAACCAGGAAAAACACAGGGAAAACCGAAGAGGGGAACGATGGAAGAAGGGTCGCATGAAATATTGGAAAAAAAGAATGTCCAGATGGTTACTGGACGGGGCATTGGGTTTTATGTCGGGGAGATTGATGGCGCAGGAGGGGAAATGGGCAAATGTCGGCAATCCTGATTTTGCAACGGGGGAGGCGGGGCATTTGGTATTGAGCGCTACCGGTAAGCCCTATGTCGCCTATCTGGGTGGTGGCAAAGGTAGCAAGGTTTCGGTGATGACATTCAACGGGTCGGGCTGGGCGCATGTGGGGAGGTCGGGATTTATGGGGGAGGCCAACTCCAGGCCTTTTCTGACATTGGACACTTTCGGGACGCCTTATGTGGCTTATGCGGACTCCGACGATGGCGATAAAGTTTCGGTGATGAAACTCGACGGCGCGCATTGGGTTTTCGTGGGGGAGCCAAGCTTTACGGAGAAGGCTTACGGGCCGTCTTTGGCGCTGGATGTTTCCGGGACGCCTTATGTGTCTTATGTGGAGCCTGACAATGGCCATAAAGTTTCGGTGATGCGATTCGACGGAATCGATTGGGTTCCTGTGGGCGCATCGGGCTTTACAGGGAAAACCTTCGGGGCTTCTCTGGCGTTGGACGCTTCCGGAAATCCCTATGTGGTTTATGCTGATTTTGACAGAGGCTTTGAGGCGACGGTGATGAAATTCGATGGGAGCGATTGGGTCTCTCTGGGAGTGCCGGGCTTGGCGAAAGGATTCTCCTGCCACGCTTTGGCGCTGGATGCCGCCGGAGCGCCTTATGTCGCCTATGCGAAAAAAGAAGGCGGCGGCGTTTCTGTGATGAGATTTGATGGAAGCGGCTGGACGCCTGTAGGGGCGCAGGGTCTTGCCGGGAGGGGCTCAAAACTTTCTCTGGCGCTGGACGCGCTCGGGACACCCTATGTCGCGTATCTGGATGGTGACAGTAAAGTCGCCGTGACGGAATTCGACGGAACCGGCTGGGTTGCTGTGGGAGAGCCGAAATTTGCGGGGAACCGTGGTTTTTCTCTGGCGCTGGACGCCACCGGGATGCCTTATGTCGTTTATGGCGACGCCGACAATAAAATCTCGGTCATACGGTTTGTCGGAAACAAACGGGTGACAAAGGCTTCCGTACCGGCGTTATAGGTGGGATAACGCATCGCACGGTTCAGGATTGACAGCGTTTACAAGTTAGACGACACTGCATTCCTCAATGTGGTGTACAAAAACAACCGGAGCTGCTGCGATGACCTTAAAACGACTGTGCCTATCATTCCTGCCACTCTTTCTTCTCGCTGTGGTATCGGGATGCGAGACGGTTCATTACGAATACAAAGCGCCGTCTTCCCCGGAAGGCAGGCAATGCGTTGTCCAATGTGCGTCCGTTCGAGAACAGTGCCGCAGCAACGAAGGTCAGCGCGTTCAAGCCGAGAAGAGAGCCTGCGAAAGGAGAGCGGAACTCGCGCATTACGCCTGTCTGGACAGAGCGCACGGCAAAGAGCAAAGAAGGAAATGCGACGCAGAAAGAGGAAGTTGCTATGTGTGGGCAAACTTCGATAGATGCGAGGACGAATACAGGCAGTGCTTCTCCTACTGCGGCGGCGAGGTCAAAAAAGTGGTTAGCAAGTGATGGGTCACGGTGGCGATACTGTTTCTGGCGTTGATGCGCAATGAAAAAAATTCTGCTCTCCTGTCTGGCTTTCGTCGCCATTACCGTCGCCCTTTTAACCCTGCCCTTCTTTCTTCCCGCACCGGAAAGCGCGCCCAGCAAACTGGGTTTGCCCTGGCACATCGAGCGGGATGAAGCGGGGCAAACCCGCGTTTTTGGCCTTTCTCCCGGCGTCAGCACCCTGAACGACGCCATCGCGCTCTTTGGTAAAGACATGGAGCTTGCCATCATGGTCGCCGCCAATATTCCCACCGGCGAAGAAGCAAGAGACGCCGCGTTGGAAGGTTATTACAGCCAGATTACCCTGGATTTCGTACAGGCAAAGCTGGTGCTAACGCTGGATGCGCCGCCGCCCATGATTGCCGAGATGCTTGCCCGTTCCGTCAAGGTGGACTACCTGCGCAATGGCAGCCGGAAATACAGCCTTCACTCCAGCGACGCCACCCTCGCCGCAACGCTGCCGCTCGCTGCGTTCACCCTGATACCCAGCGCGCGCCTCGATGGCGAAACCATCACCCAGCGCTTCGGCGCTCCCGCCGCCATCGTCCCCGTGGGAGAAACCCTGCAACACCACCTCTACCCGGACAAAGGGCTGGACATCGTGCTCGACAACAAAGGAAAGAGCATCTTGCAGTATGTTGCTCCTGCCGACTTCGAGCAGCGCATCATGCGCCCGCTGCGGACGGAGATGAAAAATTAGCCTGAAAACCTCAGTTGGACGTGCTCGCCAGTGCTGCGCCCGCCGTGCCAGGCAAGGCGCGACGACGACGCGGGCTGCCATCCCGCGAGGAGGAGCAACGCAGCATCGGAAAGAAAAAAGCGGGCGAGCGTAGTGCTGGCGAGCACGTAGCGCGCTCACCCAATGGGTGAGCGCTGAGAACGACTCCAAAGCAAGCGGCTACGCGGTTTTCCATAGCTTTACAAGCGGTCAACTGAGGTTTTTAGGATTAGTGCTTTGCTCTCGGTCGGTGGTCAAACAACCAAGTAAAGTTCTCATCCCAGAGTGCTGCCAACTTAATCAGCATAAAGACCTTGCGTTTCTATTGCCCTTTAACCATAATGATCATAACGATTGATATGAAGCGAGGCTCATCATGATGATTACCGAAGTCAGCGCCGTGAACTTTCGGCAGAATCTGGGCGAGATGCTCAGTCAAGTGCAATACCGTAACGACAGCGTTGTCATCAGCAAAGACGGCAAACCCGTGGCGGCGCTGGTGGACGCCGAGTTGTTCGCCCGTATCCGCCGTCTGCGGGAGCGTTTTGATGCGTTGAGTGGGCGGATCGCCGAAGCGTACGCCGATGTGCCCGTCGAAGAAGGCTTGGCCGAGATCGACGCGGCAGTCGCCGCCGAACGGAAGCGACGCTGATGGCGAGATTGCGTGTCGTGCTGGACACCAACGTGCTGGTGTCGGGCTTGGCCTATCCGGGCAGCGTTCCCGGGCGCATGCTGGCCGCTTGGCGGCAGGGCGGTCTGGAGGTCGTCTTGTCGCATTACATCCTGAATGAGCTGGTGCGGGTGCTTCCGCGCCTGACGCGAATTCAAATGACGCCGACCGAAATCCGCGATCTGGCCGACAGCTTTCTGTTTCTTGCCGATGTGGTCGAGCCGGAAAGAACACAGGAAGCGAACCTGCGCGACCCGGCGGATCAACCCGTGCTACTTACCCTGTTGGCGGCAAAAGCCGATTACCTCGTGACGGGCGACAAGGATTTGCTGGCGTTGGCGAACCAATACCCTATCCTCACGCCAGCGGCGTTTTGGGCGCGACATGGGGGGTAATGTCGGGTTATTCTTGCAAATGCGCAAAAAATTACGCTCAATGCGTTGACATTGCGCGCGATATGCGCAAACATAATCTTGTCAAACCAATAACCAGCGCAGAAAGGAGGCTCCGCCATGGCGGAAACAACGAATTTGAATATACGAATTGATAAAGAATTAAAAGAAAAAGCGGAGGTTTTTTTCAACGAGTTGGGTTTGAATATGTCCTCAGCGTTCAACATATTCGTGCGCCAATCGTTGAGGCAGGGGAAAATCCCGTTTGATCTGTCTCTTGTGGCAGATCCTTTTTACAGTTCCACGAACATGGCGATGTTGCGCCAGTCTGTTCAAGAAGCCGACGAAGGAAAGATCGTGATGAAAACGCTTGACGAATTGCGGGCGATGGAGGAATGAAAATCCATTTTACGGAAACCGGGTGGAAAGATTATCTTTACTGGGCAGAACAAGACAAAAAGACACTGAAACAGATCAACAAGCTGATTGAGGATATCAAGCGTAACGGCAACGATGGGATTGGAAAACCTGAGCTGTTACGCGGTTTTTTGTCTGGATGGTGGTCGCGCCGTATTGATGAAAAGAACCGTCTGGTTTATCGGCTTACGGATGGCGGCGCTGTGGAAATCGCGCAGTGTAAAGGGCATTATGGGGATAAATAAAACGTGTTAGTATTACGTCTCGTATTACGCAGAATCAACTCATGACCACGACCATTTCCAATGCCGATGTCTCTGCAACGTAAGCGTCACCTTGATCGCCAGCCAATCGAAGAGTCTGTTCGTTTGGCAATCTCCAGTATTTTTGGTTGCGAAGGTTTGATCGAAGTTGAGCGACACAGCCATGATTGGAGGGATGACGATCTGCTTGTATGGATTCGCCTCAAAAACTCTAAAGACAGCACTGCACTTGAGGCTCTTCGTCAAAGGCTCACTGAAGAAATGAATAGTTTGCTTTCTGCTGAAAAACCATTTGAATGGTTGGTAGTTATAGAGTATGGTGGCGAATCTATAGCAACAGTTGAGCCTAACATTGTGCTCAACCAGGACGGCTTCGCCGCCGGTTAGCTTGGGCGTTAGGGGGCGCAAATCACTGTCAGTAGTGGTAGCGAAGCTGCGCGATGAGTAGTGCGTCTTCGCTCTCCAGCTTGTACACCATGCGGTGCTCTTCGGTGATGCGCCGTGACCAGAAGCCAGACAACGCATGCTTCAGTGGTTCGGGTTTGCCAATCCCCGAGAAGGGATCACACTTTGTGGCCTCAATCAGTTCGTTGATGCGCTTGACCATCCGCTTGTCTTGCGCTTGCCAGTACAAATAGTCGTCCCAGGCTTCCTCGGCAAAGATGAGCCTCATTCCGAGAGTTCAAAGTGTTATGCTCTACTCTTCACTTCATCAGCGCCGTAGGCTGGGTTGAGCAACGCGAAACCCAGCATCGAGCGCAGAGCATGGATTCAGTCACGATCTTGCGGATGGCGCTCTCCTTCCCCCGCTTGACGGGCGAGAAGGTTGAGATGGAGCTGTTTTCTGGAGTCAAGTATCATCAATCAAAAGCTGGGTTTCGCTATTCGCTCAACCCAGCCTATATATGGACTCGCCCTCACCGTCAACCCTGCTTGTGAACAAAGAAACCCGGTTGCATCTATATATAAGGCCTGTTCGAGCAAGCACCGAGTGCTTGTGGCCAACATTGTATGAGCTCG
>Ga0209737_10001900_pt1 | contig 14705 bp, 13 predicted proteins | sample TergutCu122P3_FD_187284 | JGI IMG/M metagenome (GOLD analysis project Ga0209737, IMG submission 187284) | Cubitermes ugandensis P3 segment gut microbial communities from Kakamega Forest, Kenya - Cu122 P3 (SPAdes) (version 2) | ecosystem: Host-associated > Arthropoda: Insects > Digestive system...
GCTTATGCTTATCACGCAAAAGTTTTGGGTTTTGAGTCCGAAAGTTATGATGTTTTTGTTATTAAAGCACTCAAAGCAATTGGTGATGCTAAAACGCAAGACGAGCTTTTGCCGCTTGTTTTGGAATGTGGAAAAGTCAATTTGGAAGTTATGGAACTTTTAGATAAATCAAATACGGAAAAATTCGGTACTCCTGAACCGACAAGCGTAACATTGGAAATAGAAAAAGGTCCTTTTATTGTTATAACCGGACACGATTTGCACGATTTAAAAGAACTTTTGGAGCAAACAAAAGATAAAGGTATAAATATTTACACGCACGGTGAAATGTTGCCAGCGCATGGCTATCCCGAACTTAAAAAATACAAACATCTCAAAGGAAATTTCGGAACTGCTTGGCAAAACCAGCAAAAGGAATTTGACAATATTCCCGCACCGATTTTATACACAACAAACTGCCTTATGCTGCAAAAAGAATCATACAAAAACAATGTATTCACAACAGAAGCCGTAGGATTTCCTGAACGCTGTCATATTGAAAGCGAAAAGGATTTTTCACCCGTTATCAAAAAAGCATTGGAACTCGGCGGATACAAGGAAAACCAAATCCGCACAGGAATAAACGGCGGAAAAAGCATAATGACAGGATTTTCTCACGGAGCAGTTCTTGAAAACGCCGACAAAATAATCGCAGCTGTAAAATCGGGAGCAATTAAACATTTCTTTTTGGTTGGCGGTTGCGACGGAGCAAAAATGGGACGGAGTTATTACACCGAATTTGTAGAAAAATCGCCGAAAGATACGATAATTCTCACACTTGCCTGCGGAAAATACCGATTCAACGACCTTGATGTAGGCGAAATCGGCGGATTCCCGAGAATTATGGATATGGGACAGTGCAATGATGCTTTCAGTGCGATAAAAGTTGCTCTTGCACTTAGCGAAGCATTCAAATGTGATGTAAATGAACTTCCACTATCACTTATTTTATCGTGGTATGAGCAAAAAGCGGTAGTTGTTCTTTTGACACTTTTGCATTTGGGAATAAAAAACATTAAACTCGGACCCACTTTGCCCGCGTTCGTGTCGCCGAATGTGCTGGATGTTCTTGTGAAAAATTTTGCAATCGCACCTATAACAACGGCTGATGCGGATTTGAAACAGATTTTAGGAAATTAAATCACAAAATCGGAATCTTTTACTTTATATTCCTGCCGCGGAAGAGTATATAAAAATCTCTTCCAAAGCGGTGGGATATTTTGTTTAATACCTAACTTTTGTAAAAAATTTTCTTTTGTGTATTTTTGGTACATTCGCTTTGGTGCGCCCGGAAAAGCAGAATATAAATAACTCGATTGAAAATCATTTTGTAAATCTAACACTAAACCGCAATATTCTTTTACCATTTCATCGTGAATTTTGGTTAATGCCCACCACTCTTTTTTTATTGCGTGAATTTTCGTAATTTCTTTCACATCGCACAAAATATCGGCAAATTCTTCTTTCACGATAAAATGAATTTGAATATCTTTATATTGCCGCTTTATCACACGAATTGTCGGAAGCGTTTGTATAATTTCATCTTTACCGCCAAAGCGAATTATTGTAACTTTCGTATATTCCCATTCAGAAACCGGTATTCTTCTCGGCATAATTTACCCCAATATTTTCATTTCAAAAAGTTTATCTATTTCTTTTTTCGCTTCGTTATCAGCAGGTAAAAACGGAAGTGATATTTCTTGCGGATAACTTCCTAAAATTTTAGAGAGTGCGTATTTTATTCTCGCAATTTGGTCGGTTTTTCTAAAATGTATTGCAATTTCACAAATTTCTTTATGCGTTTTTTTCGCATTTTCAATTTCGCTGCTTTTCAATTCATTCCAAATTTTCATTACCAAACTCGGAGCATAATTCCCCATTACCGAAACCACGCCTTTGGCTCCTCTTGAATAAAAATCAAGAATTTGACTATCGCCACCGCAAAGATAATTCGTCGTATGCGAAATCAAATTTTCATCTTTGTCTGAATCTTTGAGTGCAGCATGCGGAACCGCCTTTAATATTTCGGGCGTAATTTTATTTTGCGTATGTTTTGTGAAATTATAGAGCATACAAGGCAAAAATGACGAGTCAGAAACTCTTTGCAAGAACTTGATTATTCCTTCGGTTGGCGCATTTGCGATATAATAAGGCGGAATAATTGTGATTGCATCAGCACCATTTTTTTCGGCACTTGATATAAGCATATTTATTTCAGAAAACGAATTTGCCGAAACATTAAAAATTAGATTTCCACTAAAATTTTTCTTAACAAATTCAAGTAAATAAATTCTTTCCGCAACACTCAAACCAAAAAATTCGCCGGTAGTTCCACCAACTAAAAGCGAATTTATACCGTTTGTTTGCAGAAAATACAAATGTTTTATTAGAGCAACTTCATCAATCAAAAATTTGTTTTTTGTATTGATTGGCGAAGTCATCGCAACAAAAACATTTTCAAAAAGCGGTGTTTCTGTCATTTTCAAAACCCTGTTTTAACAACCGCTTCTGCTAAAACAATATCTTCGGGTGTAGTAACTTTGAAATTTAATTTGCTGCCTTTTACCCAGCCGACCTCATGACCGAAATTTTGTACAAGCATCGCTTCGTCGGTTGGGAAGCAGTCCGATATTTCTATTTTTGAAAAGCAATCCAAAAGTATTTCTTTACTGAAAATCTGAGGAGTACCAACAGAAATCAATTCATCTCTGTTTATTGTTTTGCCGCATAAATTTCCGTCAAATTTTCGTATTGTATCAACAACAGGATTTGCAGAAATTATGCCACTATAATTTGAATTGTTGTAATTTTCTATAAGTTCGCCAACCAATTCTTTCGTAATAAATGGTCTTGCCGCATCGTGAACTAAAACTACTTCACCGGATGCTACATTTATTCCGTTTTCTACCGAATTGTGTCTTTCTTTTCCGCCGGCAACCACAATTATTTTCGTTGAAAAGTGCTTTGTTTTTTCTTGGGTTTCGCTTATTGCCGTTTCGGGAACAACGATTATTATTTCATTAAAAGCTCCTATTTCATCGAAAACTTCAGCACTATACATAAACAATTCTTTATCACCAATCGGAACAAACGCTTTGGGAATTTCTTTTCCAAGTCGTTTTCCCATTCCTCCTGCAACGATTATTGCAGATATACTATTTTTTTGTTTCATATTTCGGCTCCGATTTTTTAGTTATTACTTTTTCGGTTATCACTACTTTTTCAACATCTTTTTTTGACGGCAATTCATACATAATCGGAATTAACGCGACTTCAATCACCGAACGCAATCCTCTTGCACCCGTCTTTTTTTCTTCGGCAATTTCTACAATTTTATCTAATGCTTTTTGCTCAAATTCCAATTCTGCCCCGTCCATTTTAAACAACTTTTTATATTGTTTAACAACGGCATTTTTCGGTTCCAATAGAATTTTCATAAGCATTTCTTTACTCAAATGAGTAAGCGCGTAAATCGCAGGAATTCTTCCTATAAGTTCGGGAATTATACCGAATCTCGTCAAATCGTCCGGTTCGCAAAGTGCCATAAGTTCGTCAAATTTATCGCCATCAGCTGTTATTTCCGCATTAAATCCCATTCTGCCTTTTGCCGTACGTTTCTTAATTATTTCTTCAAGCCCGACAAACGCTCCGCCGCAAATAAACAAAATATCACGAGTATTAATCTCAATAAGTTTTTGTTCGGGATGCTTTCGCCCGCCTTGCGGTGGAATATGTGCAATTGTGCCTTCTAAAATTTTAAGAAGCGCCTGCTGAACACCTTCGCCCGAAACATCTCTGGTAATTGATGAACTTTCGGATTTTCTGCTTATTTTGTCAAATTCGTCAATATAAATTATTCCGTGCTGTGCTTTTTCTACATCGCCATCCGCCGCAGAAAGAAGCCGCACCAAAATATTTTCCACATCTTCACCGACATAGCCGGCTTCCGTAAGAACCGTTGCATCTGCAATTGCAAAAGGTACTTTCAGGATTTTTGCCATTGTTTGTGCAATAAGCGTCTTTCCCGTTCCCGTTGGTCCCAAAAGGAGAATATTAGATTTTTCAATTTCAACACCATCATTATCTTGACGAGAATTTAATCTTTTGTAATGGTTATAAGCCGCAACAACAACACCGATTTTCGCCGCATCTTGCCCAATAATATGCAAATCCAAAATTTCTTTCATTTCTTTGGGAGTCGGAATGTTATCATATTTTGACAATTTAAACGGAGTTGTTTTGTTTTCGTCGGATTGACGCGGTTCAGCCGCTAATTTCAGCATTCCGCCGCAAAGAATTACGCACTCATTACAGATAGCGCCGTTTATTCCTTTTATCATCTGAACTACTTGCGACGAATCTTTTCCGCAAAACGAACATATCATTTTATTTTTGTTTTTAGAATCCGCATTCATTTAATCTTTTCGTGCCTCCAAAACTTCGTCAACAATGCCGTATTCTTTTGCTTCAAACGCAGACATAAAATTATCTCTATCAGTATCTTTATAAATTGTTTCGGCAGTTTTTCCAGTATGTTTTGCAAGAAGTTCCGACAAACTTTTTTTAATACGAATTATTTCTTTTGCATGAATCATAATATCACTCGCCTGTCCGCTTGCTCCGCCGATTGGCTGGTGAATCATAATTTTTGAATGCGGAAGTGCTAATCTTTTCCCCGGAGTTCCCGCTGCAAGCAAAACCGCCCCCATACTTGCTGCCTGACCAATACAAATCGTTGATACATTCGGACGAATAAAGCGCATTGTATCATAAATTGCAAGTCCCGAAGAAACATATCCGCCCGGTGAATTTATGTAAAGTGTAATATCTTTTGTCGGGTCTTCATATTCCAAAAATATCATTTGTGCCATAACAACGTCGGCAACGGCATCGTTGATTTCGCCGCCTAAAAATATAATTCTTTCTTTGAGAAGACGGGAATAAATATCGTAAGAACGCTCGCCGCGACCATTTGATTCTACAACCATTGGGATTAAATGAGACATAAAACAACCTTTCGGATTAAATTATTTGCCCTAAAAATAATATTTTACCAAGTATTTTGCAAGAGATACGCTTCTTTTACAAAGGATTTTTAACATCTCGGTTTTCTATGTCAACTTTTGCCGTAATTTATCCACAACGGATACTCCGCTAATCTGTTTGTATCTCGGCAAAGTTTCGTTTAATTCCGCTATAAACAAGTCAATATCTTCTTGAACATTACCGGATACGACATCAGCAACAATTTTCCCGTCTTTCTCATAAACAAATGCTGCTTTAATAATATTATTTTGCAGTAACAATTCTTCCAATTCATCAGGATACACATTTCTTGCATTCGATAAATTTATCAATCGCTTTTTGCGTCCAACAAGATATAATTCATTATTTTCATCGGCATAACCTACATCTCCGGTATGAAAATATCCGTCCGAATCAAATGCTTTTTTAGTTTCTTTTTCATTGTTATAATAGCCAAGAGCAACATTATCCCCCTTCACTAATATTTCACCATGCCCATTTTTATCGACATTGATAAATTTTACCTCAATGTCTTCAAAAATCGTTCCAACAGACGAAATATTCTTACTTTTGGAATATTCAATCGAAAAAGACGATGCTGTTTCGGTTAGAGCGTATGCCTCTAAAATATTAAGTCCCATATCTTTATAAAACTTTCTTATTTCTAAATTGTATTTCGCTCCGCCGCAAAACAGATATTTGATGTTCTTTCCAAATGCGTATTTTATTTTCTCGCCTAACATCTCGTATGCTCTTTCATATATAAGCGGCACAGCACAAAAGATTGTAGGATTCACCATTTGCAATTCTTCAAATATTTTGTTATTATCCGAACACAAATATAACTCCATTCCAAAATACAAAGAATCTAAAAGATTATAAATTCCTCCATAAGTGTGACTAAGCGGTAAAAACAAAAATAAAGAATCGCCTTCACCCATCGGTGCTCTTTTATATAAACTTTCAAAGCCGAAAAACAAATTTTTACCGGCAAGCATTACTGCTTTAGATTTAGATGTACTGCCTGACGTAAATACAATTTTATACATTTCATCAATTGGTCTTTTGTCAAAATATTTTATGTTATCTTTTTTATTTAACAATTTATGACCTTTTTCCAACAATTGCGGCAAATCATCTTTAATCGAAATATACTTTATGCTCGGATTCTTTTTCTTTATGCTTTCAATCGGTTCTTTTTTTAAATCCGAATATATTATACATTCCACATCAGCAATTTTGATTACATTTTCCAAATCATTTTCTTTCCAATCCGAATTTGCAGCAACTGTTACGCCGACAAATCCCATAATTGCCAAATCCGAAACACACCATTCATAAGAATTTTCCGCATAAATGAGAATATGTTTATCCCATAATCCTAGTTCCAATAATACTTCCGCCAAAGCCCAAGCATCATATATTGTTTCTTGAAAAGTTTTTGCGACGAATTCATTCCCACTTCTTGTGTAAATGAAATTCCGGTCGCTCCATTTTTCCAACGCCGTTTCCATGGCATCTTTAACCGATAATAATTTTCCCATAATCACAATTCTTTCTCGAATAGAACATATTCGTTCTTATGTTCGATTTGTTCTTCAACATATTTTTCAGTGACTTTTCCCTTTGTAATCAATGCTCCTATACAACTTGCTCTTCTGAAATACAGGTCTTTGATTATCTTTTGAGTCAGAGCTTTCCCCAATCCTTTATGTTCTTTTTTCACACCCATATACAAACTCACGTAATTGTTACATAGTTCTTTTTTGAACATAATTCGTATTTTATTGACCAGCGTCATTTTTCTAAAAAGCAAGTTTTGGTAATCCGGCAACACAATCGAAAACGCTACCGCCTCTTCCTCATAATAAGCAATCTTCACAAAATCATAATCCAATATGTATTTGTAATCTTTGAATAGTTCTCTAAAATCTTCATTTGTAATTGCTTTAAAAGTTATAAATTCTTTGAATGTTTCGCTTATTAAAGCGTAAATAATATCCACAATTTTTTCAAAATCTTTCGCTTTTGCGTTTACAATTTTATAATTATTTCTCTCTGCTGTGTCTAATCGTTCTTTATATATGGTTTTTCTCTTAAAAAACAAAGGTATTTTTGCATATATATTTGAGACCCAACTTTCCAAGACGCTATATCCGTTATCTTCAAACATTTTCTTGTAGTAAGATTTGTTGTACGGTTCACCGGTATAAGGCAAGCCGTCAAAACCATCGACTTTCAATCTATATTTTATCCAAAAACTGCTATCAAGCGGTCCGATTATTTTTTTCAACCCTTCGCTTCTCGCACATTCATCAGCTTTTTCAAATATTTTCTTTGCACATTCGGCATCTTCCATACACTCAAAATATCCGATATATGCAACATCAGAATTAGGATATATCGTAACGATACACCTGCCGCAAGGATTTTTTGTTTGGCTATATACTAAAATCTTGTATTGTTTAAAATACTTGTTTAGCACATGCGTACCTTCGACAATTTTTCTTTCTTCGCCCAGATTTTGCGTGATTTCATTTTTTGCATAAAGTAAATTAGGCAATGATAAAAAATCATCAATGTATTCGTTCTCTTTATCAAACAAAACTGCCTTATACATGATATATTTCTCCTGTCTGACAATCCATAGTTATAACGTCGCCGTCTTTTATTACTTCGATTGCGTTTTTAACCACCAAAATGCATGATATGCCGTATTCCCTCGACACAACCGCCGCATGAGACAGCATACCGCCTGTCTCAGTTATTACACCGCCAAGCTTGCTAAAAATAGTCGTCCACGCCGGGTCAGTGCATTTAGTTACAAGAATATCACCTTGCTGCAATCTTCCCGCATCATGAATATCTTTAATAACTCGTGCCGTTGCCGTAATAGTTTCACCACTGCATGGCACGCCTTTTAGAATCTGAGTACCATCTATTCGTGTTTGCCGTGCCACATGGCGGCTACCAATTTCGTTCGGATTCTTGAAATTGATAAAAGAATTATAATATTTCTTGTTTTTTGACACCTTTTCTTTCAAATCAATCTTATCTTCAATATCACCTACGGCAAGAAAAAACATGTCATCTGCCGAATCTAAAATCCCATCACTTTCCCACGCCTTTCCAAGCGCCAGCGTTAAACGGCGAACAAGATAATACGATTTCGTTGATACATCTCTGAATTCTTCACGCCACCACAAAAATTTGCGTAATTGCTCAACATCTTTATGTAGTTTTTTAGGTACTTTTGCAAGTGTATCAATATATTTTAGTTTTTGCTTTTCGCCAAGTATTCTTGGATTTTGACTGTCATCTAACTTGCCGAAATCTGCTATCATGCCACGAACTATGTCCGGTGTTTCATCCCAGTTCGGATACGAAATGTCAAGTTCGTGCAAAGAATGATGTTTATATTTAGCAATAAAATCTTCAAGTTCAGCATTTCCATATTCGTATCGGCTCATTTTCCAAATTTCATGTATCGGACGCAAATGTGATAAATCCGAAAGTCCTATCATCAAATTCATTATTTCGCTTTGCGGCAAATATTTTTTGATTTTATCTTTAAACAATGTCGAAAGAATCATATTGCAAAAAATATATTGGAAATATGTATATTCCGATAAATAATAATCCTTTTTCACAAAATCAATCCAGATTTTATGCAGCTCCTCTGTCGTTTTGTTTGACAAATCTATGCTTTCAACTTTTTGAAAACGAGTAAGCAAATCTTCTATATCACTATCTGCTTTAGCTTTCATTCTTTTTATATGTTTGCTGATTGCCGATAAAGCAATTATTCCGTTCCAAATGCTTTTCATGGTTATTTTTGTAACAACGCCATCGCCGTCATAAGTTGGCACAACACCCATATCTTCATCAATTTCACGCTCGACAAACCCCGGTAATTTAGCAAAACATTCTTTTTCCATAGTTAAACTCCAATATGGTCGAGCAAAAAATGTTTCGTATATGGAATCATTATAATCTTTTGATAATAATTTTATCGTTTGAAGAGAATTAAGAAAAGATGCCGTAAATAAAAGCCCATAAAGTGAACCTATAAGCGGCTTGCAAGCTGATGAAGAAACACCGCCGTCACGAAAATCCGCAGTTGTCCATTCTATAGGAATAGCTTTATAACTAATTGTTGTTATTGGGCGGCTTTGCAAAATATGTATGGTATTGCCTGTTATAGCCCATTCAACATCAACCGGAAATCCGTAATAAATTTGTATTTCAATAATAATCTCAGCAAGCTTTTTGACTTCATCTTGTGAAAGAACGTCGCCATTATATGTTGTGAATTTTTCATCATACCAATTATAAGAATAATAGTCAGGCGTAACATGACCGCTAACCAATTTCTCACCCAAACCATTTACCGCCTCAATAATAACTTCTTTATCAAAACCATTTACACTATCAATTGAAAATGACACGCCTGATTTTTCACTATTTACCATTTGTTGAACAATTACTGCCATTTTACAGTTTTTCATGTCAATATTATTACTCTTCGCATAAGCAGCCACGCGGTCGTTGTGTATGGAATTTGCACATTTCTCAATTGCGACACGCAGATTTTTTAAACCTTGAACATTCAAAAAAGAATCATATTGCCCTGCAAAAGACGAACCTGCCAAATCTTCATTAGTTCCGCTGCTGCGCACGGCATATTTTATATTTTCATCTGCAAATTTTGCGAGTTCTTCATCGGTAAACGACCAAAGTTCGTCGGTTGCTATTACAAATCCGTCAGGCACATTAAATCCGGCATCAAGTAATCGAATTAAACTCTCGGCTTTCATGCCTATAAGTTCTTTGCGATTTTCAATATGTTTTAATTCTTCAAAAGTATACATTATCAACCTCTCTGATTTTTCAATTTTGCGTAAAATAACAACACATTGAAAATATAATGTGTTGCTGTTGCAATAACAAAAATTCCAAAAGCTTCTTGCCAAGTTATAGGATAAATAAACGGCAGGAATATTATTAACCCAATAACACTATCCGCTTGGTCAAAGAATGTTTGTATTATTCCGCCACTTTTCCCTGATTGTATATTTAATCTGCGCTTTATAAAACTATTTGGCAATTCAAACAACACATACGCAAAACCTAATAAAGCACCATGCCAAAAATTACCCCAGAAAATCCACGCAAAAAGCGCAGTCAGCACAATCATCCCGAAAAAACCTTTCCATGTTTTGTTATCACCGAAAATCCGTCTGCCGTCTTTAAACATTTTCTTTCCATCCATTGGAATCTGCCACGATTTTAATATTGGTAATTTAACAAAAACCATGTTAAAAATCGCACCCAAAATAACAGGCAATATAAGAAAATATATATGCCCTATAAATTCAATTAGCTTTAACAATTTCAACCCTCCCCGTATCTCCATCTATTTTTACAATATCACCGGTTTTAATAACCGAAGTTGCTCCATCAACCGCAACAACTGCCGGAATACCTAATTCACGCGAAACAATTGCCGTATGCGATAATAACGAACCTTTTTCTGCAATTATTCCGCTTGCCATCGTCAGAAGAAAAACCCAACCCGGGTCAGTTGTTTTAGTTACAATAATCTTCCCTTTAACATCAACTTGGCTATCGGGGTATTCAAGTACCACTGCTTCACCCGTAACTTTCCCCGAAGATGTTCCTACGCCTGTAAACTCACCGGTCCAATTAGCTGCTATCTTTTCATCAATTAACTTGTCTTCACGGAAAATAAGACGTGTATGAGGCGGAAGTTTTTCATATTCTGCGTATTTAATTTTTCGTAGCTTGATTAGTTCTTTGAAAGTTGTATAATCCCCATTTTCTATTTCGTTTATTTCCAAATAGAAAATATCATACCAATCATTTAAATATCCCTGCTTAAATAAAAGTTTTCCGATTTGCATAAATATTTGGCGCACCATTCCATAAATTCTACTGCGATTTAGTCGAGATATTTCTCTATTTTTTATTCCCAATTGTGCTCGTTTTTGAGCGTATCCTTTTATTGGCAACGATTCTTTTCGTTCTAAGTTAGCTATCATTTCATCTAGCTTCTTTTTATCGCTTGCATATTCGTAAATTTGCCTTTCTAATAAAATTGGCTCGGTGCGAAAAGTCACACATTCCAACTTTAATTCATTGGGCGCTCTATCTCCATAGATTTTTAAATATTCTTGCACTTCAGGATTTAATAATATGTCCGCATCATTGCCATGTTCTTTCGCTATTTTAAGTAATGTCCTAATAGGTTTTAGACTTTCAAGTGATGTGATTCCTGAAATATATTTTGCTACATCGATACCTTTGTTCGCAAGTTTGCGTTTCAATATGCCGGTCCAGACAAAAGCATACATATCATTTATAAGAGTAACATACCATTTATCCAAGATTTTTAGTTCTATTTCATGGAAAAGAACTAATAACTCCTTTATAGAAAGATTCTCGTTATAAGTTTCATTAAAATAGTTTTGCACATCCATAAAATCCCGCTCTAATCGCTTCATGTCACGAGGAGCATGCAAGCCGCTTTTAAACAAATTCCAGTAAAGCTTTATTTTTTGCCAAAATGAAAATTTGTATTGTTTACCGATATAAATTTCACTGCTTTGTACTCCCATCATATCTTGCCAAATAGGAGTTATTTTCTTAGAAAAAGGCATAAAGTCAATAAGTGAATACCAATTGTTAATACAATAATAAATTCGCCCTTTATAGCTCTTTATCATGTTTTCAAAGATATTTTCAAACTTTGCAAGAACCCTGTCATTTTTCAAATTACTGCCTATAACACCCTTAAATACACCACTATAAGCAATTTTAATAAAAGAATATGTTAAAGGAAGTGTTATGCCGGGATAACTCTCCACGATATTGCTATTATCTAAAATAGTTAATTCTGTCTTACTCATAATACCCACCTTGTCATAATGACTCCTGCAGCAACTAGTATAACCGGCACTTCGGTAATTAATTCATATATTTCAACACGGCTAACCAATGGAAAAATCTTGGGATTCTTAATAAATTTAAAGCAACTCCAAAGTAACCACAAATAAGCCGCAACAACTAATATTACACCCCAATTCCACAATTTCCACATAAGCATACTGCTTGTTACCACATCAAAAAACATTACCAGCAATATAAATCGCGCTACCTTGTTTAAGCCAAAAAGTTTTGAATAAGTAGTATATTCGGTTTCATCTTCAGGCGCCCTGGTTTTGCGTGAAATTTCCCAAAGCAATCCGGGCCAATATAACGTAAAAGCTATAAGTATCGTATTAAAACTAAGTAAAGGCAGATTATATTTTATGCAAGTGAAAGTAATAATATACATATTCATAATAAGTTGAATAGGATTATGTGTAACTAATGCCAATGGCAGATTTGTCTGGATTTTAGTACGCGCAAAAAACCATACGGACATTAAAATTCCGTAAGTCATCATAATTCCATAATAAATAAGGTTATTCATAAACAAAAGATTCAACGTAATTGTAACCGCATTGATAAAAACCAAAAGTGTTATTAAATCACTTTTTTTTACCCTACCGGATGGTAATGGGCGATGCGAAAACAGTTTAAGGTCAGTTTTATAATCTTTGAAATCATCGGCAATCCGCAAACTTAACAGAAAAGTAAAAATTGTTATACAGCCGATTATTTCTTGTAAGCCGATATTAAACGAAGGGACATCCGAAATAAGAATGACTAAAAAATAAATCTCAAAAAATAAAATCACTGATGCCAAAATCAATTTTATTGGCGGCAACATTTCTTTTAGGTATATGTGTAATCGTTTAAACATGTTTTACTCCTATTCTTTCGCCATATTTCACTTTTGTTTCGATACCCTTTGATGAATATGTCAATATATCTTCATCAATTTTAACAATATCTTTTTTGAGTAGCAACACAATACTAGAACCGCCAAATTCAAAATAACCTTTTTCATCACCTTTATTAAATTCGATTTTCTTATGCGTATTTACAATTCGTCCAACAAGCATTGCACCAACTTCTGCAAATACTATGTCGTCAAAATTCGATGTTTTCATCTGAGAAATTTCTCGATAATTTGAAGATAAAGTAAATTTACCTGTTTTTTTTGTATTTACAGAATCAAGAAATCCGTTAATATGTTTTTGTGATTGGATAACTCCATCATCTATAAAACAAAACCTATGATAATCATAAACACTTAAGCGGAAAATTAAACAAATACCACCTTCATATTTTTGTGCTAATTTTTCATCTTTCAAAAAGCGAGCAAGGGTATAATCTTTATTTTTAATTGTAAACATTACTCCTTTTTCTATTGTCCGTACAAGCAAACAACTATCTGCAGGAGCAATTAGAACATTTTTGTCTTGTTCAAAAGTCCTTGTTTCTTTGCGTGTGAAATGTTTGTTAATATCCCTGTGAAATACTGCATATATCTTACTCATAATCGGTAAACGTAACACACATGCGCATAATCCGCCTAAAGTTGTGTTATATAGAAAATTCATTGCCCTGCTTTTATAAACCTTTTCCTCTATGGTTTTGCCGATTTTTCTATCATATATCATAAGCACCACCATAAAATTATCAACCCAAAAGCAATCAACGGAAATAGGATATACCATATTCCACGCGGTTTTTGAATTTTAATATTTATAACAAACAACAATCCGACTATTCCCAAAGCCGTTATTGTTATGATGTTTGAATGAAATAACAATACTATCGGCAATATGAGCGATATATAAGTTACAGGCAAACCGCTGTAATATTTTGTCGAACTGCTTGACTCAGCAAGAGTATTAAAATATGCTAATCTTATAACGCCACTTGTAATATAAAACACATAAATCAAAAGAGTGTACCATACCGCTCCTGCTTGCGAATAAACTATTATTGTCGGAACTACACAAAAACTCACTACATCAACAATTGTATCTAATTGAACACCGAATGATTTTTCTTCACTTGTCCGTTTGATTTTTCTAGCGATTACACCATCAAATAAATCACAAATTCCGGCTGTAATTAGAAAATAAACAGCTAATTTCAAATCACTATTTAATGCAAAAAAGCAACTTGCCAACGCAGAAAACAATCCCAATAAAGTTATTGCATTTGCGCTGTTATAGTATCCGATAAACAATTTGGATGCTCTCATAAAAACTCCTTTTCGTCAGGTTTATAAGCTCTTGCAATAAAATAATAATTGTAAAACAATAAAATACATACAAATCTGTGCATTGCATAGATTTGTCGTTACATTGCATTTTTAACAATTTGATTACATTTTTTGCCGTTTCTTTGCACTAATTTAAATATTGATTATAAAGATAAACAAGAAAAAAGTGGCGGACCGGACGGGACTCGAACCCGCGACCTCCTGCGTGACAGGCAGGCGTTCTAACCAACTGAACTACCGGTCCACTTTTTATAGTGGTGGTGGGAAATACAGGGCTCGAACCTGTGACCCCCTGCTTGTAAGGCAGGTGCTCTAAACCAACTGAGCTAATCTCCCTAAATCTCTTTTTCAATATCTGCTTTTGGCTTTTTAGCAAGAACCGCAAGCGGAATCAATACTACATAAGCAAAAAACAGAATAAAAGGTGCTATCGTCC
>Ga0209737_10001901_pt1 | contig 14704 bp, 11 predicted proteins | sample TergutCu122P3_FD_187284 | JGI IMG/M metagenome (GOLD analysis project Ga0209737, IMG submission 187284) | Cubitermes ugandensis P3 segment gut microbial communities from Kakamega Forest, Kenya - Cu122 P3 (SPAdes) (version 2) | ecosystem: Host-associated > Arthropoda: Insects > Digestive system...
TTTTGAAAATATTTATTAATCCAAAAAAATGTAGCGATGGAAAAATTTGAAAAAAACGAAGTATTGTCAAGAGCAGTGAGAGCCGGAAAGCGAACCTACTTTTTTGATGTAAAAGCAACAAAAGCAGAAGAAAAATATCTCACTATCACCGAAAGCAAAAGGCGATTTAATCCTGAAACCGGGTTGTTTACCTACGAAAAACACAAACTGTTTTTGTATAAAGAGGATTTTGAAAAGTTTCAAAACGCATTAGCCGCTATTTTGAATTTTATTGAAACCGGACAACTTCCCGATGATAGTTTATTTGCGTTTGAAAATCCAAAATTTGAAAATCAAGATTCATCAGATATTAATTTTGAAGATTTAGACGCCTAAATATGGGAAAAATTATTGCCGTTGTTAATCAAAAAGGTGGGGTAGGAAAAACGACAACAGCCGTCAATTTGGCGGCTTGTTTGTCAATTTTAGAGTATAAAACGCTCTTGATTGATGCCGACCCGCAGGCTAACGCTTCTATTGCAGTGGGTGTAGAAGAAAAAGATGTTGAGTTTTGTATCTACGACTCCCTGATGGGAAACCAATACATCTCGGATATCATAAAAACCACAGGCACCCCGAATTTGGATGTTGTTCCCTCTCACATCGATTTAATTGGTGCTGAAATTGAAATGATTAATATCGACAGACGGGAATACCGCCTGCGCGACCTGCTGCAGTCAGTAAAAAATGAGTACGAATTTATTATCATTGATTGCGCGCCGTCGCTGGGGTTGATTACCGTAAATGCTTTAGTAGCAGCCGATTCTGTGATTATCCCGGTGCAATGCGAATATTTTGCATTGGAAGGACTTGGTAAATTGCTGAATACTATCCGTATTGTGCAAAACGGAATGAACCCGCAACTAAGCATCGAAGGGATTTTGCTCACGATGTACGATGCCCGCACCGCCCATTCAAACGCCGTGGTGGCAGATGTGAAACAGTACTGCAAAAGCATTGTTTTCGACACCGTTATCTCAAGAAATGTGCGTATCAGCGAAGCCCACAGCAACAGTTTGCCCATTATTCTGTATGATATCAAGTCAAAAGGAACGATTAATTATTTGAATTTAGCCAAAGAGGTATTGTTAAAAAACGGATTTACTCCAAAATCATAGCATCATGGAAAAAAAACAACCCAACAGATTAGGTAGAGGGCTGGGCTCATTATTGGGTGGCACAGAGATCCCCATTCATACGGATTCACTTTTAAAAGTAGCCTCAGATGCCAATTCCATGATTCGTTTGGATTCGATAGAAACCAACGAAAGTCAACCTCGTAAAAGTTTTGATGAGAAGGCTTTACAAGAACTGGCGCACTCTATTCATTCGTATGGAATTATACAGCCCATCACGGTACGCCCCATTCAAAACGGTAAATATCAACTTATTTCCGGAGAAAGAAGATACCGCGCCGCGCAAATGGCAGGGCTAAAAGAGATTCCCGCTTATGTGCGCACTATTGACGAAATTCTTGCGCTGCAAATGGCGTTGGTAGAAAATATTCAGCGCGAGAACTTGAATGCGTTAGAAATCGCAATTACCTACCAGCGACTGTTAAATGAGTGTGATTTGTCGCACGAGGAATTAAGTGTAAAAGTAGGAAAAGAACGCGCCACCGTTACCAACTATCTACGTTTGCTTCGCCTTACCAAAGAAGCCCAACAGGCTATTGTAGAGAAAAAAATCTCTATGGCGCACGCACGTACGTTGGTGGCAGTAGAAGATATTGAACTCCAAAAGAAAATTCTGAAAGAGATTGTAACCCAACAACTTTCTGTACGCCAAACCGAAGCATTGGTAAAAAAACATACGGATATTGTAAGTCCTGCTAAAACAAAGGTAAAAGTTACCCTCTCCGATAATTTGATGGATTTTTCTAAAAAGATGACGGAAAAACTGCAAACCAAAGTGTCAATCCAAAAAGAGATTACCGGAAAAGGTAAAATAACCATCTCTTTCAACTCCGATAAAGAACTCGACCATATTATCAAGACAATGAGTTAAAACCAAAATGAAAAGGTTTTTTTTTATTCTGTTTCTTATAATTGTCAATTGTCAATTGTCAATTGTCAATTGTTCCGCGCAAACCGATTCTGTTAAAGTTAAGGTTCACAGTCCCAAAACGGCCTCGTGGTTGGCGTTGGTTCCCGGGGCAGGACAAATTTACAACAAAAAATACTGGAAACTTCCCATTGTGTATGGCGGACTGGGCGTTTCTTCTTATCTCATCTATCGTTTTGGCAGTGAAACAACTATGTATAGAAAAGAGATTTTGGCAAGAGCAAATAATGAGGTTGATAAACTTAATCCGGATCTTACCGGGATGACTTATGAAGGATTATCGAGTGAAAGAGACAAATCCAGAAGAAATATGGAGATTAGTATTGCTGCCTGCGCCATTGTTTATATATTGAGTATTGTTGATGCCAGTGTGGATGCGCACCTTTTCTACTACGATATTTCGGATAATTTATCCTTGGGTGTGAAGCCAAAAATTGATTTTCAGCCCATTACACGAACAACTGCACCGAGTGTAGCATTGGTTTTAAAATTTTAAATATGAAATTAGGGATTATCGGATACGGAAAAATGGGAAAAACGATTGAGCGTTTAGCCCTTCAGTATGGATTTTCAAGTTTTGTTATTGTTGATAATGAAGAAGATTGGAAAAATAATTCTAACAATCTGAAAAACTGCGAAGTGGCTATTGAATTTTCTACGCCCCAAACGGTTGCTTCTAATTTGACCAAATGTTTTGAACTAAAACTTCCTGTAGTTTGTGGAACAACAGGTTGGAAAGAACGGAAAGAAGAATTAATGAACTTGTGGCAAAACAAGTCTGGTTCATTTATTTACGGTTCTAATTTTTCTATTGGTGCCAATATCTTTTTTAAGTTAAATGAATTTCTGGCAAAGCAGATGAATCAGCAGCCGCAATATGCTGTTTCTATGGAAGAAACGCATCATATCCATAAAAAAGATATCCCCAGCGGAACGGCATTAACCATAGAGCAGGGAATTTTATCACAAATTAATCATTTGCAAAATATTCCCATTATTTCCCATAGAGAAGGCGAAGTAGTTGGGGAACATTTAGTTAACTACAATTCCAGCGAAGATTATATTCAAATAAAACATTTTGCCCACACTCGTGAAGCCTTTGCGCACGGCGCCTTAAAAGCAGCAGTCTGGTTGGTAAAAAATCCGGGTGTTTACGCCTTTGAGGAGGTGTTTGGAAGGGTGTGAAGATTTAAAATTTAATATTTAAAATTTAAAGATTTATTTCAATGAGCCCTTATTTTCAAAAGCACCCTTAGTATAAAAAACTATTATACGGATATATCTGAATATGCAGTTTTTTAATCTCTTGATAAAGGAGTTCGCGCAATTCGTCAAAGTTTTCTTTGGTAAGGGCAGAGATAAAAATCGTTTTTTGATTCATTTTCGCCATCCAGGTCTCTTTTAATTCTTCAATCGAGATGTTGTGTTTCTCTTTGGGGGTTAAATCATCGGGGGCTTTCTCAATCCAGGAGTAGTTGTCAATTTTGTTGAACAGATAAATCATCGGTTTGGTGCCGGCATTGATTTCCTGCAGGGTTTGGTTAACTACCTGAATCTGTTCCTCAAAATCGGGATGGCTAATGTCCACCACGTGCAACAACAAATCGGTTTCGCGAATCTCATCTAATGTGGATTTAAAAGATTCTACCAATCCGTGTGGGAGTTTTCGGATAAATCCCACTGTATCAGACAGTAAGAACGGTAGATTTTCAAAAACAACTTTTCGAACGGTGGTATCTAAGGTGGCAAAGAGTTTGTTTTCGGCAAACACTTCCGATTTGCTAATCAAATTCATCAGGGTGGACTTACCCACATTGGTATAGCCCACAAGGGCAACCCGCACAAATTTTTCTCTGTTGCTGCGTTGCGTATATTTCTGTTTGTCAATATCTTTTAGTTTCTCTTTCAGTAGCGAAATTCTATCGCGGATAATTCGGCGGTCGGTTTCTATTTCTTTTTCGCCGGGTCCGCGCATTCCAATTCCTCCGCGCTGTTTTTCCAAGTGGGTCCACATTCGGGTAAGGCGCGGTAGCAGATATTGGTATTGGGCTAACTCCACCTGAGTTTTTGCGTGGGCGGTCTGGGCGCGTTTTGAAAAAATATCCAAAATGAGGCGAGTTCTGTCAATCACGCGACATTTCAATACCGCTTCAATATTTCGGGTTTGCGAGGGGGAAAGTTCATCGTCGAAAATGGCGAGTTTTACTTTATTTTCGTCAATATATTGGGCAACCTCCTCTAATTTACCTGTGCCGAGGTAGGTGCGCGGGTCGGGGTAGGGGAGGTTTTGAATAAATTTGCGGATGGTAATTCCTCCGGCGGTTTCCGTTAAAAATGCCAGTTCATTCAAATATTCGTTCACTTTTTCAAACGGGATGGAGGGAGTAGCCACCGCAATAAGTATGGCGGTTTCGTAATATAAGTCGCTCGTGCTTGTTGCGCTACTGTTACGCTCTATAGATTCTTGTGTTTTCATTTTCAATTATCAATTCATAATTTGTACTTCTTCCACCCGCTTCATCTTGCCTCAAAATACCTTTTTCTATTAAATCCTTTATATCCCGTAAAGCGGTGTCCGACGAAATTTTAGTCATTTTAGCCCACTTCGAGGAAGTTAGTTTACCATAGAAATTATCTAACAGTTTGTTTATAATGAGTTTTTGACGTTCATTGAGTTGTGTGTTCCTGTGCTTTTCCCAAAAACTTGCCTTGCGAAATACATTCTTGAGGGTAACTTCCGTATTAAGCAACGAATTTTTTAAGCAATAAAGAAACCAATTTAGCCAATAGGTTATATCAGAATCGCCGTGTTGCGTTTTTTCCAATGCCAAATAATATTTCTTTCGCTCTTTCAAAATTTGGTTCGACATACTGTAAAATCGTTGCGAACTACCATCACTACGCGCCAACAGCATATCCGAAATTGCCCTTGCCATACGCCCATTTCCATCGTCAAAGGGGTGAATGGTTACAAACCATAAATGAGCAATGGCGGATTTTATAACTGAATCAATTTGGGATTCTTCATTTACCCAACGGATAAATTTATCCATTTCCGGCTTCACATTCTTTGCTTCAACGGCTTCGTAATGAACTTTTTCCTGTCCCAGTGCCCCTGAAACTACCTGCATTTCTCCTGTGCGGTATTTTCCAACTTCTATTTTATACATTCCGCTTCTACCTGACGGGAAAAGTGCAGCATGCCAACCGAAAAGTCGGTCTTCACTTAATTCAGCGGTGTAATTTTGCGTTGCGTCAAGTAGCATTTCCACAACGCCTTCTACATTTCTGTCAATAAATTCTAATCCTCCTGTTTCCAAACCCAAACGCTTTGCAATAGAAGAACGGACTTGTTTACGATTAAGTTTTTCCCCCTCTATTTCAGACGATTTCATAATATCAAGGGTTAAAGTTTCGAGTACTGCTTCTGATTTCAATGAAAAACCCAAGGCATTCATTGTACCTAATAGTTTGCCCTGCAAATTACGAACTTCGCCAAGCACAAGGGCTATCTTACTGTAATCCCAGGTAAAATCTGTCCAATTTTCGTATTGATAAATGTATTTCGCCATATCAAATAAATAACGCGGCGAAAATACATAATATTTTCCGCATTATATGCGGCGAATAAGTTATTTTTTCGCCGCAACATTTATCTTATTGTAAAAAAAATGTTCTTTCGCCAAAAAAATCAAAACAATACGAAAATGAATAAAGAATCTTACATTATCTCAGGCATACAGCAAATTGGCATTGGCGTTGAAGATTTAGCAGAGGCGTGGAAATACTACATCGATATTTTTAATTTCGATGTTAAAATTCTCGATGACAACAGTGTAGCAGATATTATGGCGCACTATATGGGTGGAAAACCCCGCCAAAAACGCGCCGTCATAGCCATAAATATGCAAGGTGGCGGCGGTATCGAAATATGGAACCATCAGGAACGAAAACCACTTAAACCAGATTTTAAATTGCAATTGGGCGACTTGGGCTGCTATGCCGCAAAAATTAAAAGCCGTAATATTAAACAAACCTATCAGGAACTCTCAAAGAAAAATGTGAAGATATTGACAGAAATCACAAAATCCATTGATGAGAAAGAAACATTTTTTATGGAGGATATTTATGGAAATGTTTTTCAAATTGTAGAAGAAAATTACGTTTTCAGGGATGAAAAACGTTCAACAGGCGGGATAGTGGGCGCGCTAATAGGGTGTACGGATATTGAGAAAACCCTCGTAGTTTTCCAAAATATTTTAGGTTATGATAGGATTATTGCCGATAAAACCGGCGTTTTTAAAGATACTAAAGGATTGCCATCGGGCAATAAACCCTTTCGCAGGGCGTTGTTAACCGAATCTAAGCCAAGAAAAGGCGCTTTCAGCAGGATGTTTGGACACTCGTACATTGAATTGGTGCAGGCGCTGAATCACATCCCCAACAAAATTTATGACGGACGTTGCTGGGGCGACCCTGGGTTTATCCAAATTTGTTTCGATGTGAGAAATATGAACGCCTTAGAGAAAAAATGCACCGAACTGGGATTTCCCTTTACCGCCAACAGCGCGGTAAAGCAAAAAAACGAAGGCGAATCCTTTGAGATGGGAGATGCGGCTGGTCATTTTACCTATATTGAAGACCCCGACGGATACCTGATAGAGTTTGTGGAAACACACAAAATTCCAATTATGAAAAAAATGGGTATCTATCTTAATCTTCGTGAACGCGACCCCGAAAAACCATTGCCCGATTGGATTTTGAAAATGTTGCGGTTTGCCAAAATGAAACCGGATAGTATAAAATGAGAATTATTTTTTGAAAAAATAAACTTTCCTGTTTTCACGCAGTCTTTTAACGCGATTTTAAAAATTTTTTAACAACAAAAATATCTATTATGAAAAAGCAACTGATTTGTTTTGTAATGTTTTTCAGCGCAATAGCACTTTTTGCGCAACCTGTCATACAATTTGAAAAAACTACTTATGACTTTGGAAACATTAAGGAAGAGGGGGGAAAAGCAACCGGAAAATTTGAGTTTACCAACACCGGTAATCAGGATTTATTAATAACCAGCGTAAAACCCGGATGTGGTTGTACTGCCGCCGATTATACCAAAACGCCGGTGCCTCCGGGAGGTAAAGGATTTATTAACGCCACCTACGACCCCTATAACCGCCCGGGAAGTTTTAACAAAAGTATCAAAGTAACTACCAATGAACCAAAGTTTAATGATGATACTAATACTGCACCCTATATGATTTATATTAAAGGAAATGTTGAAAAAAGAGCCCCCACAGTGTTTGAAACGGCGGGCTATAAAAACGGAACAGGAAATGTTAGAATAAAAGAGAATATGCTGAAACTTGAATTGTTAAACACTGAAAATAAGATGTTTACTATTCAGGTAATGAACTTTTTAGAAACTGATGCCTCCTTTGAAGCGATTAATTTGCCCAACTATATTTCAACTACACCTGTGAAGTTAAAACCCGGTGAGGAAAAAGAGATAGTTTTTAAGTATGATGCTTCTAAAAGAGGAGAGATTGGATCTTATAGAGATAATATTCAAATTCAAACAGATGATGCCATTGAACCAAAACTTACCCTCATTGTTGAATCTATTATCAAGGAAGATTTTTCAAAATTAACAACCAAACAGTTAACTGATGCGCCAAAAGCCGACATTGAAACTTTAGAGTTGGATTTCGGAAAAGTAGAAAAAAATTCAACCACTTCTTTGCAGGTTAAAATTTTCAACAAAGGTAAAAATCCGTTAATTATTCGTCAACATAAATGTTCAAATACCACATTCTCCGTGGAATTGGATAAAAAAGAAATATCGAAAGGAGAATTTGGAACTTTTACGGTTACCCTTAATGCCAGAAATAGAAGAGGGGTGCAAAATACTACCATTGATATTATTTCAAACGACCCCGCAAATTCACAATTTGTACTGAACTGTAAAGCGGAAATCTTACAATAATTGCCAATCGGCTAATTTCATATCGTCTGCCTCCAGAATAGCGAGGTAGTTTAAATAGCGTGAGGAGGGGATTTTACCCTCCTCTACTGCTTTCTTAACGGCACAGTCAGGCTCGTTGATGTGGCAACAATTATTGAAACGGCATTGGTTGTTAAATTGCCGTATTTCAGGAAAATAGTCTCTAATTTCCTCTTTGGAATATTGAATAAGCCCAAACTCTTTGATGCCGGGGGTATCGATAATAAAGCCGCCTTGCGAAAGCGGAAACATCTGCGCAAAGGTGGTGGTGTGTTTCCCTTTGCTGTGAAACTGTGATATTTCCCCAACTTTAAGATTCAACTCGGGGTCAATGGTGTTAATGATGGCAGATTTGCCCACTCCGGAATGCCCGCTGAAAAGCGAAACTCTATCTTTCATCATTTGTTGAATGAAAGCCAACCCTTCGTTTTTATATATAGAGGTTTTAACTACTTCATATCCAACGGATTTATACAAAAGAGAAAGTTCATAAATTTTGTGGATCTCTTTGGGAGTATAGATGTCCATTTTGTTAAAAACGATACAAACAGGAATGCGAAATCCCTCGCACGCCACTAAAAATCTGTCGATAAAACCGAGTGAAGTTCTTGGCTCTTTTAAAGTTACTACTAAAAATGCTTGGTCAATATTTGCCGCAATAAGATGATTGATTTTTGAGAGTTTTGTTGACCGTCTGTCGATGTAGTTTTTTCTTTTTTCAATTTGGGTAATATATCCGGTGTTGTCTTTTTCCAAATCAAAAACAACGTGGTCGCCCACCACGGCGGGGTTTGTATTCTTATTTCCGTCAATTCTGAATTTTCCGCGTAATCTGCAAGGAATGATTTCGCCCTCTCCGGTACGCACATCATACCATAAACCTGTTGATTTTGTGATTATTCCGTTCATAAATTATTCTTACAATTTAACACTTCACTTTTGTGGGGTGGTGTGGGTTACAAAAGAACAAATTAAGTTAGCAATTTTTCTTTTGTGAGGTTTTCCAAGTCTCTATATGCTTAAAGTTAATTCACAATCATTTTTTTAGTATCCTCTCGTTCACCGTTTATTAATAGCGAGTAATGATACATTCCTATAGGTAATCCCAATACATTTATTCTTGTCTGATAGTATCCTGTTTTCAGTTTTCCTTGTGGCAGAATCTTCAACAATTGTCCCGAAATATTGTAAATGTGGATTTCTGTATCACCTTCAACATATATCTCGTAAGTAATTGTAGTATTTCCATTTGTTGGGTTGGGAATACATTGACCTAATGTGCCTTTTTTGTCTGTTTGAACAAATGGTCTTTGTGGCTTATCTGTATGCTGTTTCTTTGTTTGTGGTAAAGTAGCCAACAAACTTGCCTTATTCATTTCATATTCTTTTTTCGACCCCGGCATAATATCTGCAAGTCGGTAAAATAAAGCAGAACAACCTTTTGCACCATTGTTTCCTATTGAATCTTCTTTCATCATTAAGTGAATATCGCCTAAATCAATCACTGCAAAAATACTGTCTTGATAACTTGGAGGATTCTCAATACGGTTTTCGTACCAATCTACTGCGGATTGCCGGTCGCGCTCTTTCACAAAGCAACGGGTGGCTAAAAAGTCGGCGGTGTTAAACAAATTACTATCCAACGGGGTAAATGTGGTATAATAACTGATTAAAGCGTAAAAATCCCGGTTTGTATAATGTTCTAAAGCAAATAGTTCGCGCAGGGCGGCAATAGCAAAATGGCTGTCAGGATAGGTTTGTATCAATTCTTTAAAAGTGCTTTCGGCGTTGGGGTAGTCTGCGTTGGCGAAATAATCTAATCCGGCTAAGTAAAGGTCTTCATCATCGCCGTGGGGTGGTGCGCCTGATTTACCGGGTTCCCAAACCGGAGTAGTGTAGAAAGCACCAGGCGGATAAATATCTTCAGAATGATTAAAGTTTTCTCCCCAATAGTTAAGGGATATATCTCTTATTCGCACACAACAAAAGTCTATATCAACACAAAATAAAGGATCCATGTAGCTATTACCAAGATTGTCTTCATCAATAATTTTATTATATCTTAAATTTCCGGGGCAAGAACAAGGTGTAGCATACAATTCGATGGAACTACAATCGCGAATTATCTGTGGTGCAATTGGATAACTCTCGAAAGAGGTATAACTATTATTGTAGAGTTTAACACCAAAAACATTGTTATAAATATTATTGACAACAATAGCGGAAGCTGAATTGTAGAGTTCAATTCCCATATCACAGTTTGAAATCTTATTTTCACGAATTAAACCGCTCGGCGAGAAACCATTTGTATGAGCCAAAGTTATTCCGCTTCCTGTTAACGAAATTCCGGAATTGTAGCCTGAAACTACGTTTTTGTAGATGTGAAATCTTTCTGAACCATTAAGCTGAATAGCAGTATTAGTTATGTTTTTGCCATTAAATTGACAATCGCCTACATTAGTATAAGGGGATATGTTAGTATAAACAGGAAAATCTGAATTGTCTGCTGAAAAATTGCTGTCTATGAATATGCAACTATCAATTTCAGAAATACTTACTGACGTTTTTACATCGCTATTTTCAACAAGCAGACAATTTGACATATTTAAACGTGAGCCACGATGTATTAGAGGTGTATCATAAAAGCTAATGTTTTGCAAATTGTACAATTTTGACCCATCATACAAAGGCACTCCATTTATGTTTTTATTATTTTCTAACAAAATAGTGTCAAGGTTGTGAAACTCTACACCTGAACTTACTTCAAAATTACCTCCTTTTACATGAATCACAGGATGTTTTTCGCATAATTGTCCGTAAACTTTCGCAAAGCTTTTAATATCCAAAACACCACCTTCTTCAATGATAACTTGCCCTTGTGAAAGAAATGTTAACTCACAATTGCTTGGTACGGTTAATGTAGCGCCATCTCGGATAATTACTTTTGATGTAATTTCTGCTGGACACTCAGCGGTTACATTTCTTGTTATCTCATAGCCCTCTGCTAAAATATTAAGTGCGGGGTCACCGAAAAGATTGAAACCATACTTGTTATTTATTTGTAGACTTTGAGCGTGAAGTTTGCTCTTTAACATAAGTTCACCTGCAATGGATATATATTGTCTAAAAAGGAATTTAGGATAACATTGTTGGTAAGAATAATAATCATAATAATTTGGATTGTTATAAGGACTTGAAATCCAAACATTTCTGGAAGCCCCAATATATCCTACTGCTCCTTTTGCAGAATCGTAGCGAGTAAGGAACTCACCTAAACACTCTCTATTATCAAACCAACCTGTTTGGCAAGATATTGTGTTTATGAAAGGTGCTTTATAATGATTATTTAGATTCTCATAAAAATCATTTATAAATATATTACCACTCCATGCGTTGTAATAACCATGTGCATGATATTGAGCAAAAACAACTCCTTCGTTAAGATGTTTTAAAGTAGAATCTCGTATTTGATTTGAATCCCAAATATATCCTAACACAGTAGAATAACTCCATTTCGTCATATAAAATACTTCGGATAGCCAAGAAAGAAATAATACATGTTCTAATGGTGGAAAAAGAGGTCCTTCTATAAATTCTGCTTTTTTTCGCCAAGATTTAGGACTATACTCTGTTTCGTGATTAATGGTCTTTTGAACCATATTGTATAAATGTGCATCATTCATTACACTCAATCTGCCAATATACAAATCGCCTACATCGTCATATTTTCCTGCTATATCTCTGGTTACGCAACTAAAATAATAATCGCTTGGATAAATACCTTGTGAAGATGGTGCCTCAGCGTTATGATCTTTCGACATTGGCATACCTGTATTCCCTGTATAATTATCTCCAAGCAACAAAACATAAGCCAAACAACCGTCTCCTGTGTGCTGAGCATTTTTACCTTCATAAACTCGACGGATAAACGTGCGTATCTTCTGCTCTTTCATGTAGATAGGTGGAATATTAGTATCTTCATAATAAAAATTTAGCGACAAAATTTTCTCAACATTTACAATTGCCACATCAAATCCATTATAATACGCTCTATGGTTGGCTAAACGGGCAAGTTGCGAATTGGAGTTTAAGGGTTTGAAAAAAGTAGAATCTGTGATAATTAAATAGTCGCAAGCTATTTGCGATGCCATAGCCGTATCGGTAAGGTTTATCCATTGTACATTTCCGGGAATAAACTCTTTTTTTTCAAAGGCTTTATCGTTAACCAACGCGCTTATTCCGTTGTCTTCATAGTTTATGAAAGCTGTAGCGGCAACTTTGTTGAAGATGCCGACATTTTGGCGTATTTCTCCTTGCGGATTGTTAGTCAACAGGGTTACAACTATTTTGTCTATGATAGAGAGTTGCCGCGTAACAGGGCAAAACTCGACGGGGTTTATTATAACTTCTACATATTTTTGGGATCTAAGCGACCCTGAGGAAGAAATTGTGGCCGTGGGGTCATTAGAACGTGGGAGCGTGTAGGCAGTAGGGTTGAATGCAAACTGTTCTACAAGCATACTATCTCCATTTAGAATAATTTCCGGAACGGGATATACCCAACATGAATTCATATTTTGTTTTGAATCAATTTGATACTCCACCTCTACGCCATCACAGTTAGGGATGGCAACTTGGTATTTGAGTACAGGAATTTCAGGGGAACCGGTAGGATTTACCGCTTCGCCACTCGGAAGAATTAACCTCGTGAATGCCATACCATTTACCACCGTATCTTGAGTATAAATACCGGGAATAGTTATTTCAAAAGTTACTGTATTGGTATTTGAAATTAATAGATTAACTTCGGGGGTACTTGGAACAGAACTTGAAAAATTTACCCAGTTTTGCGACAATAGTGCAGTTGAATTAACCACAAGGACAATTATAAAAAATGTGATTTTCTTCATAATTTAATGATTTTAATATTAATACTTTACAATTTTTTTGGTTATTGTTTCTTTGTCGGTTGTAATCCTTACAAGATATAAACCTGTATGTAAATGGGAAATGTCTATAATTAGATTTGAAATGTTAGATGTGAGATGTGAAACAAGTTTTCTGCCAATAATATCTAATATTTCAATGTCTGCAATCTCATATCTCATATCTGATATCTCAACTCGTAATTGCCCACTCGTTGGATTCGGATACACAATAACTTCTTCAAACTTCTTAACTTCTTTAACTCCTAACTCAATATTCTCTTTTACATGGTTTGAACTGTCTGATATGCAACCGTTTGAGTAATGTGTAACTATATAATAATCATAATTTCCATTCGATAGATTTTCATCTTCATAATTTGTTACAGCCAGCAAGACCTCATTTTGTAACAAACTATTACGAAAAACAGCATATCCTTCTACTTCTGAGCTACTTTCAGGTTCCGTCCAAGAAAGAAAAATAGTTTTATTATCTAATTTTTCCGCTCTTAAATCATTTACCGGTTCACAACTTTCTTCAACCTCTATGATTGCCGTAACATGATTGGAACTGTCCGACACACATCCCTCTTTATAATAGGTTCTTACATAATACTCGTAATCTCCATTGGGCAAGTTTTCATCTAAATAAATGGGGATTGTTAATAACTCGTTTGTTATACGTGTGTTATTTCTGAAAACATGATAACCTCTTATTAATGATGTATCTGTTGAATTACTCCACTGCAACTGAATGGAATTACTTGCTACATTTGATTCTAAATAAACAGTATTATCACACATAATTTCTTCATATTCATAGTTTTTGGTAATATTGTGACAAAAAGTAGCCTCTAATATTTCGCCATAATCTCGGTAATAATCAACACAAATTTTTGTGTGCCAGCCCCATGGGTTAAAATCTTCCACCTCGTAAGTATGAATGATATAAAAAACGCCAGGTTCTCTATCCGACATAAAAGAAGTAAAACCATTTTCTTTATTTGCATAGTCGGCGTCTTCACATACATACACATGCCTAAACGTGTGTCCGGTATCTGCGCTAAAGGATACTTTGTATGATGCTCCATCATTTTCTTCAGGAAACATGGAACTTATATAAACCTCGCCTGCCTTTCCACCGCGATAAACATCGGGATATATTCCCCATATTTCACAACAGACAAATTGGCTGTCAATGGGAATTTCAGAATATGTTCTAAAAAAATTATATGTGTGATACAATACTCCTTGATAAGGTTGCAAAGCACCTATACTAAACACTTCTTGCTCATCCCATCCCATGTCACAATAAAGACAAAAATATGCCCCAACTTCCTGAATGAATGTCTGTCCATAATCCAAACTTTTAAAAACCCCACCACCACCTTTATAAAGCAAGTTTTTAAAAATAGCCGTTATATAGCCATTACTACCAATATTTTCTTCCCTAAATAACCAATTTTTCCCGTAGTCAAAGCTTACCCATAGAGAGGTATGGGTATAGCTGTTTTTAGAGTAGGTATTTTTTGTATAAAGCACTCCTGGAGTAGCATCTGAGATTATCGTTGCCGGTTGCATTACAGCACCCGGCGGGTTATATTCGCCGGCAAAATAATCTTCATCGTATTGAATGGTTAGTTTTTTTCCGTTTTCAGTCAAACGGTAAATA
>Ga0209737_10001902_pt1 | contig 14704 bp, 13 predicted proteins | sample TergutCu122P3_FD_187284 | JGI IMG/M metagenome (GOLD analysis project Ga0209737, IMG submission 187284) | Cubitermes ugandensis P3 segment gut microbial communities from Kakamega Forest, Kenya - Cu122 P3 (SPAdes) (version 2) | ecosystem: Host-associated > Arthropoda: Insects > Digestive system...
TTGTTCCTTCCGCCGCCGAAGGCGGCGGAAGGAACAACGTAGAAGAGAGCCTCCGGCGGTCAAGGGGCGAAGCCCCTTGAAACCCCATATAGGCTTAAGTTGACAGCATTGTTATACTAATCCGTGACGTATACAGTGTACATCTTTTTCTATAGCTTTTTTCAACTCTTCTATCGACTTAAATTTTTTTTCGGGACGCAGGAATGCTTTCAGTTCCACGTCAACCGTCCGCCCGTATAAATTGCCTGCATAATCAAGGATATGCGTTTCGGCAACAGGGCAGGGGGCGCTTTCAACGGTCGGTTTAACGCCGACATTTGTTATGCTCTTGTAAAACTTGCCGTCAAGTTTTGTTACTGAGTCGTATACTCCGAACTTCGGTACAACTTCGTTTTCGGCGAAATATTGGTTTATTGTCGGGAAACCTACCGTCCGTCCCAAACGGTTGCCGCGGCATATCTCTTTTGAAACGGAATATCCCTCGTAAAGGAGCGTATTTGCCGTTGCGATATGACCGTCTTTAAGCAGCTGACGAATTTTTCCTGACGAGACTTCCAGCCCGTTAACAGTGACGTCCTCGACCGCAATAAGCCGAAATCCGTACTGCTGTGAAAGCGTCTGCAACTCGTTTATACTGCAAGACGCACCCCTACCGAAACGGAAATCCGTACCGCAGACAACGGTTGCGGCGTTCATTTTTTCCGAGAGAATGCTCAGCACAAATTCTTCGCCCGACATATCGCGGACGACTTCAAAATCTTCGCTGATAACGTCCGCTATACCCAGCGACGTCAACAGCCGTTGTTTTTTTGCATTACTGTAGATGTATTCAAGTCTGCGGCCATTCTTGGCTGCCATGTTTCCGAACGTGAAAACTGACGGAACAAAACCTGAATTAACGGTATATTCAATCACTTTCCTGTGACCGACATGCACGCCGTCGAACAGTCCCAGTGCTACAGCTCTATCATTTAAAATTCTTGCCAACTTTAAGTTCACCTTTTTCACGGTCGGCAATACACGTGCCTATAAAAAGCCCGTCCGAACCGTAAATCCTATATATATTATGCCCCGTAATAAGTCCGTCAACCCTGTTTAGGTCAAGTTTTACTCCGTTAGTATACATTTTCGTTTGTATATCACAAAGGCTAAGACGCGGGAGTTTTTCAAAAACACGTTCAGTCGGAATAAGAAGGTTCTCCAGCCTGTCCTCATCACGGGCTTTCTCAACATCTTCAAATGTATAACACTGCGAGAGACTGAACCCGCTTGACGACGTTCGGCATAGACAAGTCATAATTGCGCCGCACCTGAGAAGACGTCCTATATCATCAATAACCGTGCGGATATAAGTTCCTTTTGAACATGAAATTAAAAGCGTGCCCTCCTGAGTTTTTTCGTCAAAATGCTCAAGAATGATTTCATCAATGTGTACGCTTCGTTTTTCACGTTCAATTTCAATGCCCTGTCTTGCCAAGTCATAAAGTTTCCGTCCTCCGACTTTCACGGCGGAATACATCGGAGGGAGCTGCATTATATCGCCTGTAAACTGCGGAATAACGGCGGCAATCTCTCGGACGGAAACTGTTTTTTCGAAAGTTTCGGTAACAGTTCCCGTACTGTCGAGTGTATCGGTTGTCAACCCCGTCCGAAAACCCGCACGGTATGACTTAGTGCTGTCGGGCAAAATATCGCAGGCTTTCGTGGCATTACCCACAAAAACAGGCAAAACACCCGTAGCCATAGGGTCGAGCGTTCCTGCATGACCGAGACGCTTAATCCTGAGAATGCCCCTCAGCTTGCCGATTACGTCAAATGACGTAAATTCGGGCGGTTTGTTTATGCAGAGTATTCCGTTCATAGACCGAGGACTTCTTTCACTGCTTCTGTGATTTTTCTCTTAGCGTCAGAAATTTCGCCCAACATATTACAGCCTGCCGCTTTGGCATGACCTCCGCCGCCGAACAGCTTGCAAATAAGCATAACATTCGCCGAATCCGCTGAACGCATTGAGACTTTATATTCTCCCGCAGATTTTTCGATAACGGTTGCGCCGACCTCAACGCCTTCGACTTGGAGAGGAATAGAGCTGCATCCGTCTAAATCGTTAATGTCCAGTCCGTGTGCTTTAAGTAAGGCTTCGGTAATGCAAATTATTGCAAGTTTACCGTCAAGCTCGATTTCCATATGTTCTGTGACAATCCGTTCCATCTTAATTCTGCCGATAGACTTCACATCAAACATCGTACGGTTAATCATGAAATAACGCAGTTTCTGCTCTGCCATAAGTTCCGACGCAATCCAGTGAGTCCTCGCCGTGACGTTCTCGTATTTAAAACAGCCTGTATCCGTGGATATTCCAGTGTAGACAGACGCCGCAAAATGCTCGTCGATTTCTACGCCGAATTCCCTTGCGATATCGTATATAATTTCACAGGTCGCCGCCGCACTCTTAACAAGCAGCGTTTTTTCGGCGTAATCGGTGTTTGAAATGTGATGGTCTATACAAAGCTGAACTTTATCCGAATATCTGTCATGCAGATTTCCCATGAGCTTTACGTCAGCCAAATCTACCGATATGACGTTCTGCTCCGAAAAATCTTCATAATCACGGGCAAAAGACGTTATGTAATCATAACGCTTCTGAAACTCCTCGCTGCAAATAACACGGCTTCTTTTTCCGAGCTTAGCAAGAATATTGGCAAGACCGAACCCCGCGCCTATGCAATCGCCGTCAGGATATTGGTGGGTGATAATTACAGTATCACCGCACCCCCTGAGAAAATCACAGGCTTCTTTGATATTAATAAGCATTAATTCACCTATAATTCATTAAGTTTTCTGTTAATTTCCGCCCCGTAAGCAATTGAATCGTCCGCTATAAAATGAAGGGCAGGGCTTTTACGAATTTTCAGCTTGCTGAACAGTTCCCTTTTAATGAAACCCTCTCCGCTTTTAAGTCCTTTGACGGATTCTTCGGCAACAGCCATGCCGTTCAGACTTGATACATATACCTTGCAATGTGACATATCACCCGAAAGCTCAACACGGACGACTGTAAGCAAAGGGTCTATTCTCGGGTCTTTGAGTTCACGCATGACGGCTGTAAGCTCGCGTTTTATATCTTCCGCAAGGCGGTCGTTTTTAAAATTAGGCATTTTTATTCCTCATCTTCATGCTCTACGTTAACCGTAAAGCTCTCTGAGTTATCATTTACACCGCCGTGCTGATTATTCTCGCCGAGACCTGTGACAAAAAATCCCTCTACGAGTCTTTCGTCTTCTTCAAAATCGGCGTCTTCAGGAGACTGCATTTCAAAAACAATATCTTCGCTGTCACCTGTAAGGCTTTTGTAACCGCCGAATGAACCTACCGAACCGCTGTTTGCCTTGGCGGTTTCTTTCGGGTCGTCAAAAGGGGTGCACTCCCCGAGGATAATCCTTTTGACCGATTCAAAAAAGTAAATGTCCACAGGTGCAAAATCTTCCCAAGCCAGTGCCTCGTCACAGTATTGGAGCATATCCGACGTGCTCATTCTTAAATTATCCATAATAAACCTCCCAATTTAACCAATTGACAATTGTCAATTGGGGTATTAACTCCGCCGATTATTTATTAATCTTCTCTGTATTCTTCAACAACAAATGCTTCGAAAATGTCACCGTCTTTTATGTCGCTGAATTTGTTAAGGCTTATACCGCATTCATAACCTTCGGCAACGTCCTTAACGTCATCCTTAAACCTTTTAAGGCTGTCAATCTTGTCAACGGCAACGATAACGCCGTCACGTACAACCCTTATTTCGCAATGTCTTGTAACCTTTCCGCTGAGGATATAACATCCCGCAACGGTTCCGACATTCGTAATCTTGAATACGTTTCTGACTTCGATTCTTGCCATGTTGACTTCTCTGAATTTAGGCGCAAGCATACCCTTCATAGCGGTCGTAAGCTCGTCAATCGCATCATAAATAATTCTGTAAAGACGGACGTCAACGCCGTCACGGTTTGCGCTCTCTGCGGCAATCGGGTCGGTTGTTACGTTAAATCCGACAATTATAGCGTTAGAGGCATTTGCAAGCATAACGTCGCTTTCCTTAACTGCTCCTACGCCGCCGTGGATAACTCTGACACGGACTTCGTCGTTGCCGATTTTTTCAAGCGACTGTTTAACGGCTTCAACCGAGCCCTGAACGTCTGCCTTGACGATAATCGGAAGTTCCTTAATGTCACCCTCTGAAATATGGCTGAACAGGTTATCAAGAGTCACCTTTTTATATGCCTTGAACAGCTCTTCCTTAGCTTCATGCTTCCTCTGCTCAACAAGCTCTTTCGCAAGACGTTCGTTTTCAACGGCGTTAAATATATCTCCCGCACTCGGAACTTCCGCAAGCCCGGTTATTTCAACAGGAACAGACGGCCCCGCCTTTTTAACAGGTTTTCCGTTATGGTTAGTCATAACACGCACTCTTCCGACCGCCGTGCCGGCGATAATCGTATCGCCTGTACGGAGCGTACCATTCTGTACGAGAATTGTGGCAATCGGACCTCTGCCCTTGTCAAGTCTCGCTTCGATAACGGTTCCCTTTGCAAGTCTGTCGGGGTTCGCTTTAAGCTCCCTTATTTCCGCAACAAGGAGAATGTTCTCAATCAAATCGTCAATACCCATGCCCGTTTTAGCCGAAACAGGCACGCAGATAATATCACCGCCCCATTCTTCGCAAACAAGCTCATGCTCGGTAAGTTCCTGCTTGATACGTTCGGGATTAGCCGACTCCTTATCCATCTTGTTTATTGCGACAATAATCGAAACGCCTGCCGCCTTAGCATGATTAATCGACTCTACGGTCTGTGGCATGATGCCGTCGTCCGCGGCGACAACAAGTATCGCAATATCTGTGATATTAGCTCCTCTTGCTCTCATGGACGTGAACGCTTCGTGTCCGGGAGTGTCAAGGAAAGTAATGCTCTTGCCGCTGTGCTTGATTCTGTAAGCGCCGATATGCTGTGTGATACCGCCAGCCTCAGTCGCCGTAACTTTAGCATTCCTGATTTTATCGAGGATAGAGGTCTTACCGTGGTCAACGTGTCCCATAACAACAACGACGGGAGCTCTTTCTTTGAGAGAGCCTTCATCGTCAACGTCGTCGTCAATAAGACGCTCTTCAATTGTCATGACTATTTCTTTAGTGAACTTAGCCCCCGCTTCTTCAGCAATGATTGCCGCAGTATCGAAGTCAAGCTCCTGATTGATTGTCGCCATAATACCGAGCGCAAAGAGTTTTTTGATAACATCGGTAGCCGTAACTTTAAGTCTTGAGGCAAGTTCGCCGACAGTGATTATATCGGGAATTGTAATTTCAAGCTGTTTACGTCTTGCACGCTCAAGTTCAAGACGGCGGAGCTTCTGAACTTCCGTTTCACGGACAACGTGTGCAGGTTTGCCCTTTTGTGCGGATTTCTGGTTAATTTTCTGCTTCTTGGAAGAAAAGTTGTCTCCAACCCTGTGCTTGTTAACGGGAGCAATCTGCTCGTAACGCTCATTGTACTTATCAAGTTCGATATATGAACCTCTGGTATCAACGGTGCGGCGTTGTGCCGTTGCTGCGGGTGCGGAATCGGAGGCAGTATCGAATGAAACGTTGAGTTTCTTTCTCTCTCCGTGTTCCTGCTTTTTAGGAAGCGTCTTTTCGATAGGCTTCTTTGGTGCGGACGCTTTTATCTCAGAAGGCTTCGGCATGGCTTTCTGAACAGGTTTTGCGGCAGTTGCAACAGGTTTTTGCGGCTGCCTGTTCTCGGTGGGTCTTGGCTGAGGTCTGCTGTCGGCAGGCTTCTGCGGCTGTTTATTTTCAGTCGGTCTTTGCTGAGATTTGTTATCGGCTGGCTTTTGAGCCCTTTTGTTTTCGGCCGATTTCTGCGGCTGTTTATTCTCGGCGGGCTTCTGTGGCTGTTTGACATCCGCCTTTTTTTCTTCTGCCTTAACGGCAACTTCTTTTTCGCTTTTCATGACGGGTCTTGGCTGATTTCTGGTAGCGAAATATCCGTCAAAATTGCTGACAGTGTTTGTCTGGGAATAATGTTCTAAAAGCAGATTCATCTCTTCTTCCGTGACATTAGACCCTGCTTTCTTTTTGGTATCGCCTTTGCCGGCGAAGTAACCTATTAAATCCTGGGCTGAAACGCTTAAATCTTTTGCAGCATCGCTGAGCTTAATCTTTTTCATCATATTAGGCAAAACTCCCTTATTTCAGTGAACAGTTAACAGTAAAAAGTTAACAGTTAGCGGTATCGCTCTGCGAGGAATCATTCAACTGTCCCAACGCCTTGGCGAACCCTGTATCGCAAACAGCAATAACTGCCGCTTGCTTCCGTAAGTAGTGACCGTATTCTTCACGGGTAATTTCTGTTTTGTAAACAGGTATCTTGTATTTATCGCTTATAAAGCGGATTTCCTTCTCTGTTTTTGCGGATATATCCGACGCCGTCAGAATGCACTTGGCGTTGCCTGTCTTTATTTCCTCAACTGCTGCGTCATATCCGACAATCGCTTTGCCTGCACGGCGGCAGACTGTTATGAGGTTAACCGTTTTTTGTGAGTTCATTCCGCATCACCTCATAAACGTCACTGTCAATCTTGCATTTGAGTGTTCTTTCAAAACCTCTGCGTTTTTTTGCAAGTTCAAAGCATTCGGTGTTTCGGCAGACGTAAGCTCCTCTGCCCGGCTTTTTTCCTGTAACATCAAGGCTTATGACGTCTTCGGGAGACTTGACAACTCTGACAAGTTCACGCTTGGGTTTCATTTCGTTGCATCCGACGCAAAGTCTTTCAGGGAATTTTCTCGGTTTCTCCATAGGCTATTCCTCGGCGGGCGTTTCAACGGGTTCCGCTGTTTCAACATTATCCTCACAGTCGACGCTATCATCGGCAACCTCGGCAACCTTTGCTTTCTGCGGCTCGGGAACGGATTGAACGCTGTCGTCAAGTTCTGCGGCTCTTTCACCTGTCAGATTGCTGAATTCGGGTTTAATATCAATCTTGTAACCCGTAAGTTTTGCGGCAAGTTTTGCATTCTGTCCTCTGTTGCCGATTGCAAGCGAAAGCTGACTGTTCGGAACGACAACTACACAGGTGCAAGCTCCGAAATCGCGGCAGGTGATAATTGTTTTCAGCACCTCGGCAGGAGCCAGAGAGCGTGCGATAAAATCCTCGGTCTTGTCGCTGTAAGGGATTATGTCGATTTTTTCGCCGTTAAGCTCATTAACGATTCCCGAAATTCTTGCACGCTTAGGGCCTATGCACGCACCGACAGCGTCAACGTTCGGGTCATTCGAAGCGACGGCGATTTTTGTTCTCGCACCCGCCTCTCTCGAAACGGCTTTAATCTCGACTGTGCCGTCCTGAATTTCAGGAACATCAAATTCAAAAAGGCACTTAACGAGGTCTTTATGAGCCCTTGAAATTTTTATAATCGGCTTTTTAGTCTTATTGACTATACCCGAAATATAGACCTTTACGGGTTTGCCCTCATGCAATTCCTCGCCTGGGATAAGTTCGTTTTTGAAAAGATAAAGCTCCGTGCCCTGATACATAACCGTAACAGTTCCCTTTGAACCGGGTTCGATTTGCGTAACCATAGCCGTTATGCAGGTATGTTCCTTATCCTCAAACATAGCAAGAGTGTGCTCGCGGTTAATCTCACGTATATCACCTTTTATGGACTGCTTTGCGGTGAGTGCGGCGGCTCTTCCGAATTTTGCGACGTCAATCTCCAGCGGAATAGTACCGCCTATATAAGCCTTGGGGTCACGGGTTAATGCCTCGGAAAGGTTAACTTCGTTTTCGTCGATACACGGCACATCGTCTTCGATGACTTCCTGAAGAATGTACATATTAAAACGCTTTGTAACAGGGTCTATCACTACATTTATATTCTCCTCGCTGTGAGGATACGCCTTTCTTGCCGCCTTTAACATTGCCGATTTTATTTTTTCTATAAGCACCTCGGTCTCAACGCTGTTTTCATCGCCCAGAAGCTCCAGTGCTTCAAAAAAACCTTTATTCATTTTTGCAAATTCCTCCAATTTATATATCAAAGTAAAGCTTAACGAAAGCAATATCTGCTAAAGCTAATGCTTTTTCATCTATATTAATATTTTCTTTGTCATATCCTGTGAGAATTCCGACGGTTTCTTTTTCACCGTCAATCGGGCGAATAAAACGTACTCTTACTTCGTCACCCATGCAGACTTCAAAATGTTCTTCTCTGTTAAGCTCACGTTCGAGACCTGCGGAACCGACTTCGAGAATATAGCTTTGGGAAATAGGGTCGGCTTCGTCCAAAGCATCGCTGACAGGACGGGTAACGGCTTCGCAATCGGCGATTGAGATGCCTTCGTCACGGTCAATGAAAATTCGCAGATACCACTGCGCCCCTTCTTTTGTAAAGCTTATATCCCAAAGAAAGTAGCCAAGTTCGTCGGTAATAGGTTTAACAATGCTGTAAATCTTATGTTCTGTAGCCCCGTTTTTTTTGAATTTCATAGCAGCTCCTTTAATATTAAAGACCGGATTTTTGTCCGGCCTTTCTTTATCTTATTAGTATACCATTATTATAGCACATTTTTTCAGAATAATCAAGCCTTTTTAAAATTTTTTCCAAAAATACCTGCCAAAATAGCGGATTTGTAATTTGCGTTTATTTTTATCAACACTTCACGGAAGTTTTTGACAGTTATTACAAGTGCAAAATAATCGCCCGTCACAAAGATGACAGGCAATCAGTATTATTCTTGGATAAGGAACTGGTTAGCATCCACGGTAAATCTGTCTATTGCCTTTGCAAATTCGTCAGCACTGTCCTGGTCGCTTGTATAGGCGCGAACCTCAATCGGCTTAGACAAATCAAGACTGAAAATTCCCATGATTGACTTGGCGTCAACAGCGTATCTTCCCGAAACGAGGTCGATATCGAAGCTGAATCTCATAACCGTGTTAACGAAATCCTTTACATCATTGATTACGCCGAGTAAAATTTTTGTTTTAAACATAACATAGTCCTCCTTAGACTTTTCACCGCCCGCACCCCTGTGCCAGGCTCATACAAATTTGTTTTTTCTTTACATTAATATCATAACATATAAAAACCGCTTTGTCAAGGGGTGTTCGGCATTTTCGTTAATTTAGTATAATAAGGGAGGCGGTTTTTACAGGTTTTCTGTCTATTGTGAATTATGCACAAAATATTCCGACGATATTTGTGCATAACGCTGGCTGCTGAGTGTGAAATCTCCTTGACAAATTTCAGGAATAATGTTATAATTAATTCAAGAAAAGCGGAATTCTATGTATTCAGATACGCTCATCCGCTTGACATGACATAGACATATTAAATTATAAGGTTATTTATAAGGTTATAAGGTATATCCCCCGCCAATGTAGGGAAAACATTTTAAGAACGGAGTAATTTTATAAAACAGGTATTTTTTATAACGTTCGGTTGCAAAGTTAACCGATATGAAACGGAATGCATGAAGACTGCATTCAAAGAAAGCGGCTATTCAATTGTGCAAAGCGGAAGCGTTGCCGATGTAATCGTCATTAACTCATGTACCGTCACGTCGTCGGGCGACAGCCGTGTTCTTTCGGCATTAAGAAAGATGCGCGCGAACTCGCCTAATGCGGTAATCGCTTTAACCGGATGTTATCCGCAGGCTTTTGCCGCGGAAGCATCGGCAGTTACAGAAGCCGATATAGTTATCGGAACTAAAGAACGGCTGCGTCTTATTGAAATTGTCGGAGATTTTCTTGTCTGCCGCGAGAGAACCGTATCTATATCCGAATACGGTGCGGACGACAAATTCGAGATTGTAACGTGCGGGGAATTTACCGAAAACACACGGGCTTTTGTTAAAATTCAAGACGGCTGCAACCGTTTTTGCAGTTACTGCATAATTCCGTTTGCACGCGGAAGATGCCGTTCCAAGCCGATTGACATACTCAAAACCGAGCTTGCGGAGATTGCTGGAAATGGAACAAAAGAAGCCGTTTTGACAGGAATTAACCTTGCGTTTTACGGTAGGGAATTCGGACTTAATCTTGCCGACGCCGTTGAGACGGCATGCGGTATTGAGGGGCTGGAACGTATACGGCTCGGTTCGCTTGAACCCGACGAGCTGTGCGACGGGGTGCTTGACAGGCTGGCGGAACAACGTAAACTTTGCCCGCAGTTTCATCTGTCGCTGCAGAGCGGCTGTGACAGAACGCTGAAGGCAATGAACAGAAAGTACGACGCTGCCGAATACCGCAGTCTCGTTGAAAAACTTCGGAAAAGATTCCCCGACTGTGCGATTACTACGGATATTATGATCGGATTTCCAGGCGAAACGGACGGCGATTTTGAACAGTCGCTTGAATTTGTGCGGGAGATTGGTTTTGCAAAGGTTCATGTGTTCAGATATTCACGCCGCAAAGGAACTGCCGCCGACAGAATGGACGGACAGATTCCAGAAAACATTAAAAGCGAGCGTTGGCATAAAATGACAGAAGCTGCAGAGCATAGCCGAACCGAGCATCTAAAAGGCATGGTCGGAAAAACCGTTCCCGTGCTTTTTGAAAAGGAGAACTGCGAAAATTTTTACAGAGGATATGCTCCCGATTATACCCCGATAAAAATCCCTAAAAAAATTATTAAAAATAGTTTGCGTAATTCAATTTTTTATGTTATAATTAAAGGGTACGATTATGATTTCTGCAAAGGAGAATTTATAGATGTCTGTTTTTAGAATTTATGTGGAAAAAAAGCCCGAATATGCCGTTGAGGCTCAGTCCGTTCTGAATGACGTTCAAACCGCCCTGCGCTTAAGTATTTCCAGTATTAGGATTCTTAACCGTTATGATGCGGACAACCTTAGCAGCGAAGATTTTGAGGCTGCTGTTCCGACGGTATTTTCAGAACCTGCCGTTGACATGACTTATGATGATATTCCGCTCCGCACGGGTGCAGAGCGTGTTTTTGCCGTGGAGTATCTTCCGGGGCAGTTTGACCAGCGTGCAGACAGTTGCGAACAGTGTATTCAGTTTCTGCGGGGCGGCGAACGATGCCGTGTAAAAAATGCAAGAATTTTTATTATCGAGGGCAATATTACGGATGATGAATACGAGTCTCTCAAGAGCTACCTGATTAACCCGGTTGAGAGCCGTGAAGCGTCTCTCGACCCTGTTAAGAGCCTTGACGTTAAATATGACATTCCGACAAAAGTCGAGGAGTTAGAGGGATTTATCAATCTAAACGAGGCGGGGCTTAACGCCTTCCTTGAGAAGTTCGGACTTGCTATGGATTTGAGCGACGTGAAATTCTGTCAGGATTATTTCCGAAACACAGAAAAGCGTAATCCGACGATGACGGAAATACGCATGATTGATACCTATTGGTCCGACCATTGCCGTCATACGACATTTATGACCAATCTCAGCGATATTAATATAACTACGCCGTATATCAAAGACACATATGACTTATATCTAAGCATAAGAGAAGAGCTCGGACGCACGGAAAAGCCAGTTACGCTTATGGATATGGCGACGCTTGCGGTTCGTAAACTTAAAGCAGACGGGAAACTTGACGACCTTGACGAGAGTGAGGAAATAAACGCCTGTTCCGTTAAAATTACAGTTGATGTTGACGGCAGTGACGAGGACTGGATTCTTATGTTTAAGAACGAGACGCACAACCATCCGACCGAAATCGAACCTTTCGGCGGTGCGGCGACGTGTCTCGGCGGAGCTATCCGCGATCCGCTTTCGGGGCGTTCTTACGTTTATCAGGCTATGCGTGTGACGGGTGCGGCGAATCCGCTTGTACCTGTTGAAGATACCATCAGCGGAAAACTTCCTCAAAGAAAAATTACGGCGACTGCGGCAAGCGGATACAGCTCGTACGGCAATCAAATCGGACTTGCTACGGGTCATGTCGCCGAGATTTATCACCCGGGATACGTTGCGAAAAGAATGGAAGTCGGAGCGGTAATTGGAGCAGCTCCTGCGGAGAATATCCGCCGTGAAGCTCCTGCCCCTGGAGACGTTGTTGTGCTTTTGGGCGGAAAAACAGGACGTGACGGCTGCGGAGGCGCGACAGGTTCTTCCAAGTCGCATACGGCTGATTCTTTGGAAAACTGCGGTGCGGAAGTTCAGAAGGGCAATGCGCCCGAGGAGAGAAAACTTCAGCGTCTGTTTAGAAATCCCATCGTTACAAAGATGATTAAACGCTGTAACGACTTCGGTGCGGGTGGTGTTTCCGTCGCAATCGGAGAACTTACGGACGGACTTATTATAAATCTTGACGCAGTTCCCAAGAAGTATGACGGTCTCGACGGTACGGAAATAGCTATCAGCGAATCTCAGGAAAGAATGGCTGTCGTTATCGCCCCCGAGGATGTAGAAAAGTTCATGGAAGAGGCTCGCAAGGAGAACCTCGAAGCGACGGTTGTTGCCGATGTTACGGAAGAACCTAGGCTTGTTATGAACTGGAACGGCAGCACGATTGTTGACATTTCGAGAGAGTTCCTTAACTCTAACGGAGCAGTCAAGTACATGAACGTTACCGTTGAAGAACCTGTCCGCGAGAGCAAAGTCGAGGTTACCGACAGTGCCGAAACATGGACGGAAATGCTGTCCAATCTGAATGTCTGCTCACAGAAAGGCCTTATCGAAAAATTCGACTCGACAATCGGTGCAGGTACGGTTCTTATGCCGTTCGGCGGAGTTCATCAGCTCTCGCCTTCACAGGCTATGGCTGCTAAAATCCCTGTGCAGGGCGGCGAGACTTCGACCTGTTCGATTATGGGCTGGGGCTATAATCCGATTATTTCCTCGAAAAGTCCGTATCACGGCGCAATGGCGGCCGTTATCGAATCTGTTGCAAAGATTGTTGCGGCAGGCGGAAGTTATAAAAAATGCTGGCTGTCATTTCAGGAATATTTCCCGCGTCTAAAGGACGACAGCAAGCGTTGGGGGATGCCTCTATCGGCCCTACTCGGAGCTTTTAAGGCACAGCTCGAACTTTCGTGCGGCGCTATCGGCGGTAAGGATTCCATGTCGGGAACATTTGAATCGATTGACGTTCCGCCGACACTGATTTCCTTTGCCGTATCCGTAGCAAAAGCACAAAAGATTGTTTCAACCGAGTTTAAATCAGTCGGAAGTCAGGTTGTTTTGCTAACCCCCGAATATGACGGAAACAGTCTGCCAGTATTTGAGAGTATCCGAAGCACGTTTGACAAGGTTGAAGAAATCATTGCCGACGGACGCGCCAAGGCTGTTTGGACAGTCGGTTACGGCGGGGTTTCAGAGGGTATAGCCAAGATGTGTTTCGGAAATAAAATCGGCTTTGAGTTCACGACGCAGCTTACGGCAGAACAGCTCTTTAAGCCATGTTACGGTGCGTTCATCATTGAACTTGACGGAAACGCAATGCAAGGGGAGACCGTAATCGGCGTTACAAAAGAAGAATACAAGCTTTTTAATATCGACTACTCGTTCAGTCTCGATTCTCTTCAAAGAACTTGGGAAACAAAGCTTGAGCCTGTTTTCCCGTGCAATATAAAGACATTTGATATGACTCCCGAAACGTACAGCTACACGGCGGCAAAGAAACTCGCACCCGAGGCTAAGACGTTCGGCGACTTGCTTTCCGCAAATCTGATGTCTTCAGGCGTAAAGATTGCAAAGCCACGAGTTGTCATACCCGTATTCCCTGGAACCAACTGCGAATACGATACGGCGAGGGCGTTTGAAAAGGCAGGAGCGATTGCAGAGACCGTCGTTATCCGCAACCTTTCCGCCGCCGATATTGAGGAATCCGTAAACGAGCTTGAAAAAGCTGTTAAAGAATCTCAGATTGTTATGCTCCCGGGCGGATTTTCGGCGGGCGACGAGCCCGACGGAAGCGGAAAGTTCATCACGGCATTCCTGCGTAATCCACGCCTCAAAGACGCTATTCATGACTTGCTTAAAAACCGTGACGGCTTAATGCTCGGCATATGCAACGGTTTTCAGGCACTCATTAAACTCGGTCTCGTACCGTATGGGGAGATTGTTCCGATGACGGACGAATCGGCAACACTTACGTTTAACCTCATTGCACGTCATCAGTCTATGATGGTTAACACGAGGGTTGCGTCGAACAAGTCGCCGTGGCTCTACGGCTGCGAGGTCGGCGATATTCATACGCTGCCGATTTCACACGGCGAGGGACGTTTTGTCGCACCGCTGAGCCTTATTCAGAAGCTTGCAGACAACGGACAGATTGCAACGCAGTATGTTGACCTTGACGGAAAACCGACTATGAATATCCGCTATAACCCGAATACGTCCATTGACGCAATCGAGGGCATCACTTCTCCTGACGGCAGAGTGTTCGGCAAGATGTGCCATAATGAGCGAATGACGGCTAACACAGCCAAGAATATCACAGGAAACTTCGACCAGAAGATATTCGAGAGCGGAGTCGGATATTTCAGTTAACAGTGAAATTCAAAGCCCCCTGCCGCATTAACGGCGGGGGATTATTTATTACGATAGTATGTCATGCATTTCGGTTTTATTACTCCGCAACAAAACGCTTGCGTTTTGGCAGAGTAATACTGTGCGTCTTTTTCGGTTGTCTGCCGCAGGCAGACGAGAAAAAGGCACATTTGAGCAAGTAAAC
>Ga0209737_10001903_pt1 | contig 14703 bp, 16 predicted proteins | sample TergutCu122P3_FD_187284 | JGI IMG/M metagenome (GOLD analysis project Ga0209737, IMG submission 187284) | Cubitermes ugandensis P3 segment gut microbial communities from Kakamega Forest, Kenya - Cu122 P3 (SPAdes) (version 2) | ecosystem: Host-associated > Arthropoda: Insects > Digestive system...
TTCCTTTTAAGCTTGATCCTGATAATCCAATGACTATGGGGCCAAATGCTTCTTCAACTTTTTATTTTGAATTTAAACGTCAGCAAGAAGAAGCTATGAAAAATTCGCTTAAAAAAATCCAACAAGTCAACTCTGAGTATGCAGCACTTACTGGTAGAAAGTATGGTGATGGTCTTGTTGATACTTACCAAATGGATGATGCTGAAATTGCTGTTGTTGTTGTCGGTTCAACTGCCGGTACTTTAAAAGTAGTTGTTGATGAGCTTAGAGGAGAGGGTATAAAAGCAGGTCTTTTGCGGTTGCGCACTTTTCGGCCTTTCCCCTGTGAGCAACTTCAAGAAGCCCTTAAAAACCTAAAAGTGCTTGCCGTTATGGATAAATGTATGTCCCCTGGTGGTTTAGGGGGTCCAATATTTTCTGAAGTTCGCAGTGCCCTATTTGATCTCAAACAACGTCCTCTTGTTATCAACTACCTTTTTGGTTTAGGTGGTCGAGATAGTAATCCTGTTGAGTTACGCAAGATTTTTGAACATTTACAACACGTAGCTAAAACAGGACAAATTGAAACTGTTGTACATTATTTAGGATTGAAGGAGTAAGGAGAAAAATATATTGGCAACACAAGAATCAAAATCTGTAGCAAGAAGCAATGTGCTAAAGTCTCAATTATTTGGTTCGCATATAGTAGACCATCTTATAACTGAACACCTAAACACTGCAAAGGATGTTACCCTTAAGCCTGATTTATTTTTTTCAGGCCATAGAGGTTGTGCTGGTTGTGGTCCGGCAACTGTGCTTCGATTGATAATGAAGGCAATGCGTGGTCCAACAATTGTAACTCAGGCGACCGGTTGTATGGAAATTGTTGGTTCAATATATCCGTATACTTCTTGGGGTGTGCCTTGGCTTCATACGGCTTTTGAGAACGCTGCAGCTAATGCTTCAGGTATTGAGGCTGCAATTAAGGCCATGCGTAGGAAAGGTAAAATTAAGCAAGAGCATGTTGATGTTGTTGCCATTGCAGGTGACGGCGGTACATATGACATTGGTTTTCAAGCATTGTCTGGTGCTATTGAACGTGGACATGACTTTCTTTTTGTGTTATATGACAATGAGGGTTACATGAATACTGGTATTCAAAGAAGTGGTGGAACTCCAGTAGGAGCGGCTACTACAACAACTCCTGCAGGCAGTGTTATTCAAGGTAAACTGGAAAAGAAAAAACCGTTAACAGAAATTATTTTAGCCCATGAATTAGAATACGTTGCAACTGCTACACCTTATTACTGGAAGGATTTAGTAGCTAAAGTTCAAAAAGGTTTAGCAGTTGAGGGTCCAGCGTTTTTGCATGTTTTTGCCCCTTGTCCCCGCGGATGGAGGACTGAGCCGTCAAAATCTATAGAGTATTCCAAGCTTGCAGTTGAGACCTGTGTGTTTCCTATTTGGGAAGCAATTGATGGTAAACGTGAGCTGTCACCGCCAAGTAAACTGTGTGCTATAGCTCCGCAAAAGAAAAAACCTGTTGTGGATTATCTTGAGGGTCAAGGTCGTTTCCGTCACTTGTTTAAACCTGAAAACAAGCCTATACTTGACCAGATTCAGCAAGCAACTGACATACGTTGGGAAAAACTGGTTAAACAGTGTATGTCTGTTTAGCCCTTTTCTTTTTTAATATTTCTTTAAAAATTTGTAACTTTATTTAACACATTTTGTCTTAACTATTGAGCTAGTTCAAAACGATCTACATGGTGTGATGAGCATGTCACTCCTACATATTCTTTAATAATTTTGTAGAGATTGCATAAACCTTTAATAATTGGAAGACGAGTGTTTTATCAAATTTCGTATCTAAATAATTAAGAGGAATTAATGTATGAGCAAATCTGATAAACCCCACTTAAATTTTATCATTATGGGGCACGTCGACAATGGTAAATCAACAACTACAGGACACTTACTGTATCTAGCAGGTGTTATCGATCAAAGAACAATCGATGCATATCAAGCAGAAGCAGAAAAAATGGGCAAAGGCACATTCCATTTCGCGTGGGTTCTTGACAACTTGAAAGAAGAACGCGAACGCGGTGTCACAATAGATCTTCGATTCTTACAATTCCCAACCAAGAAATACAACATGACCGTTATAGATGCCCCAGGTCACAGAGACTTTATCAAAAACATGATCACAGGCGCAAGCCAAGCTGATGCTGCACTACTTGTAAGTTCAGCCAAAAAAGGCGAATTTGAAGCAGGCATTGGCGCTGGTGGCCAAACACGTGAACACGCATTCTTAGCATTCACCTTAGGTATACGCCAGTTAATCGTAGCAATTAACAAAATGGATGATTCAACAGTTAACTGGAGCAAAGAGCGTTATGAGGAAATGAAGAATGAAATCTCAAGAGTGCTCCGTATGGTCGGTTTCAAGATTGAAAAAATCAATTTCGTTCCAGTCTCAGGTTTGAAAGGTGATAACCTTACTACTAAAAGTGCAAACATGCCTTGGTACACTGGTCCAACGATAATGGAAGCACTTGATGAATTAGAAGTTCCAGCAAAACCAACTCACAAACCCCTTCGTGTTCCAGTGCAAGACGTTTACACAATCACAGGCATTGGCACAGTTCCAGTGGGCAGAGTAGAAACAGGTGTTCTTAAACCAGGTATGAACATTGTCTTTATGCCTGCAAATAAGAAAGCTGAGGTTAAGTCAATTGAAATGCACCACACTAGCATTCCAGTAGCAGAACCAGGAGATAACATTGGTCTAAACGTTAGAGGCATTGCAAAGAATGATGTCCATCGTGGTGATGTAGCTGGTCCAGTTGATAACCCTCCGACAGTTGCAAAACAATTCATCGGTCAAATAATGGTTATTTATCACCCAACCGCTATTGCAGCAGGATACACCCCTGTACTTCACTATCACACAGGTCAAATCGCTGTTAAATTTGTTGAGCTGATTAAAAAGATTGACCCAAGAACTGGTCAAGTGTCTGAAGAGAATCCAAGCTTCCTAAAAACAGGCGATGCAGCTGTGGTACGCATGGAGCCATTACACCCCATTGCAATTGAAGTATTCACAGAGTTCCCAGAACTTGGCCGATTTGCAATCCGCGACATGGGCACAACCGTTGCAGCAGGCGTTGTCAAAGAAATAACCAAAAAGGATTAATAACTAATCCTTTAACTTTTTATTAAACCATATTTATTTTTACACAAACATTTTTTTGTTTTAATATACAAATGTCTAAATATTTGTCTTTTTAAATGTCTAATTCACTATAGACGGAGTTATGTGTATGCAAATTTTAAATTTAACCTCAAAAACTTTTGAGAAACTCGGCACAATAAATAGTTCTGTAGAGTTTTTTCGTTTTTTAGGCTATAGTTTGGACTTGCAAACAGGTGCACTACACGATGTTCTTCAACAAAACTTGGTTTCCCCTGAAATTAAAAATTCAACTATGCATACTCAGCTTGCAGAGTTATTAGAAAAATATGCCTCTACAGGGAAACACGATAAAGTTGGTAAGCTGGTTAATTTTAAGGATTTCTCAGGTGGATATGCTTATGAAAATGCCTTTCATCGACGGGTAGTTGAGGTTGCTGTCAAACTTTTTGAAGGTTGTCCTAAGGATTTAGTTAAGACTGCAGAGTTATTAGGTGGGCGAGTGGTTGAGTATGGGGATTATGCGGTTGAAATTGAAGTTTTACCCGGATTGTCTTTAACGTTTATTCTCTGGGTTGCTGAGGAAGAGTTGCCTGCTTCAGTAAAGGTGCTCTTTGATGTATCAGCTGGTCAGTTTTTTAATGCTGAAGATTTAGCTTGGCTTTCCGATTTAACTGTTTGGCGTTTATCTGTGGCACAAAAAATTTTAAAAAATAGATAGGTTATGCTTTGACATGTGTTAACTGATTGCTATTTGAGTTGCTTGCTCTTTTTAGGTTATAGGTAAATTTTGAGTGTTTATTTATACAAATTCAAAATTGGTTTTATTTCGTTTTTTGAATTCTTCAAAAACTTGGTTTATCACTGTGTCATCTTCAATCATCTCTAACACTTCTTGACCATCCTTTGCAGGTGAAACCTGTGTAATATACACATGCTCAATCTCCTCTTCAATCTCCTCATCTTCATTAAGTGGTGCAATAACCATGTATTTAGCGCCTTTTAACTCAATAGTGTCCAAAAGCTCATACTTTACAACACTTCCGTCCTCATCATAAATTTCAATAACATCAATATCTTCTTGATCTACTACTATTTTATCATCACTCATTACATTTCTCTCCAACAAACAATGAACATTCTACTATATAATAAATTGTTGGCTATTCTTGGGGAAGTCACAAATGCTTTTAAGACTTGTGTTAAAACGATTAATTGTTTACTTAGCCAATAGCATAAGCAGGTTTAACATAACTGACAGATGGAAATCGTGTTAAAATGTAGAGTTTAGTTATTGGAAAATGCTGCTATTGTATGTCTTGTTCTGGTTTTTGTTGGTACAAGTAGGTCTTTTTGTTTATTGGGGAGTATGTTAAAATAAAGTGGTGTGGGGTTGTTTTTGATGTTTATGTCGGGCATGGAGACGCTTGTTCCTTTTATGGGTGATAAGCAGAAGGGTGAGGAGCCAACAATTATTGTTGACAGCCGTGAAGCTAGCAGTACCCCAAAAATTCCCAAAGGCCTTATTGAAAAGGGTGTTACCATTAAAACTCAACTGCTAGATAAGGGTGATTATGTTCTATCTGATCAGTGTGCGGTGGAGCGTAAAACTGTTAATGACTTTGTGTATACCTTAACAAGGCGTTATTTGTTTGAACAACTTTTTTCCATAAAAACTGTTTACTCTAAGGCATTGCTTGTTCTTGAGGGTTATTTACCTGTAATTTATAAGTATAGCAGCATTCAACCGCAGGCTGTTTGGGGGGCTATGTTTAATTTAGCTAAAAATGGCATAGCTATAGTTAATACAGGATCGTATAAGGAAACAGTTGATTTTCTTTATACCGCAGCTAGACAGGAGCAAATTGTTGAGAAACGAAGTCTTGTTGTGCATGCGTGTAAAAAATGTGACACTTTGTCAGATGCTCAAGTTTATTTTATGGCAAGTCTGCCAAATATTGGACGGGAGAAAGCTACTGCTATATTGGAGGCTTATCAAACACCTGTTAATGCGTTGATGCATGTGGAGCAATGGCCTAAAACTGTTAATGGTTTGGGGCCTGTTATTACTAATAAAGTAAAAGACGTTTTATCTATACCCTACAACGAATCGGTGCCTCAGGATTACAAAAACTCTGAAACTAAATAATGCCTGATGTATGCCATAATAAACTTTAAGAGCCTCTAGTGCAGTATTTCTGAAAGGATGTAAATACCATACATGAATAAAGTCAAACTTTTTCTCACAATACTTACCATTTTGATAGCTGTTGTACCACTGACTACTCAGGTAATATTGTATCGTGAAAATCCTGTAGACTTAATTATACCTCCTACAATTGCTGATTTGCTATCAGGTGGCACCGATGATCTTGCGACTGCTGACGCTGTTAATTTTGCTGGCATGTCTTTTTCCCTCCCAACACTAATAGACGATCCCATACTCTTTCAAAATGGCACTATCAAACTTGTCTACCAATTTACTAACCCCTTAGATGGCAAAATTACTATAAACTCTATGGACGCAGACATAGTTTGCATTGATCACAATTTCACAATAGGCAACGTGTTTATTGAGCCTGCAACTTTAGAACCCAATCAAACAATTGAGCTTAATGTCATAGGTATTTTAACACCTCAAGCTGTAGAACATATTACAAAATATCATAAAGATCAAAACAGTATAGATACACAATTTAAAAATTACAGCGTAGACCTAACAGGAATAAAAATCACCCTACCCTATCGAAAACTTGGACCTATACAAATCCCAAACCAACACTTACCCCCAACTCTATAGGTGACAAATAATGCCCAACAGCTTAAATAAACATCATCTATACCAAATTAACTGGTTTGGCATTGCAGGCAGCATTTTAATAATTATAGTTATACTAGTATCATTGCACTTTCCTTGGTGGCAACTAACAATCGCTGAAGGTGGTGTAAAAATCAATGTTTCCCCCATGAACACCAACATAGGCTTATTTGGTGCCCAATTCAAAATTCCCCTAATTTACGCTTTAAACATCGGCAGCATTTGCACTTTTCTGTGCAGCAGCATAATAATGCTCCTATACTCAATAGCTCCAACTAAACCCTACGCCAAAGACCTACTAGACTTTGCATGGAAAAAACCCCTATACTCTGTCATCACCAGCACCCTATGTGTCTCTTTAATGATTCTCATAGCCCGAACAATTTTAGATATGCACATCCCCCTAATAGGTACTGAAAACGTCACCCTACCTATGCAATTCACAGAAGGCGCAGGCATAACCGTCACAGCCTCCGCAGCCTTCCAATGGCCCCTCTACCTTGCCATCACAGCCGCAAGCCTATGCATAATAGCAAAAATATACCACAAAAAAATCACCAAACAAACCACAAAAAAAGAAACCTAACCCTTTTTTCCCACGACAAATTTAAAGCCTAAACAACATAAACATTAAAACCAACAACCCATACAATCCTTTGGGGGCTGTCGGCTAGATTGGTCCAGGCTTGTAGCCTCGGGCGCTATAGACCCCGGTTCAAATCCGGGCAGCCCCACCAACACACAGGCAAATTTATCCCGTAAACTCTTCTTTAATCAGCCACTTTTTAATTCTTGACCTAATATAGTTAACTGCCTGTTAACAAGACCATCCTGATTAGTTATAGCTCCGTTAGCAAATGCTTCTCTTGATAGCAACTTTTCAGGATCCATCCCCCAAGCACGTATAATTAACGGCATCGGGGCGCCTCAATACGAATGGGTAATTAACTCTAACTACAAGTTTTGTCAAGTTGCAGGTTTATACTGGTATTACATGTGCACCGGGGGATATCAAACACAGGCAGCATTAAATAAGATGATTAAAGATATTTATTCAAACAGTAATTTTTACGGTACCGAACTAAATAATTGGCTAGACTTTCATGAGAGTTAAGAGGTTTTTGGAGGTTGCCATTAATAACTATGCTGCAGTGATGTCGCTTTCTCGTATAAAATAAATAAAAAAAGAAAATTGCAGATTTTGGGTGTTGCAGTGCAAGACATATTAGGCTTCTACGGCCAAACACAAATCCCAATACAAAAAGACAAAACCACAACCGCCATAACAAGTTCTGGCGAAGCACTACTCTACGTCGAAGCAACAAATGTCTGAAGAACCACTTTCCATCAAATCATCCCCATACAATCCTACTCTGCACTAAAATGGGACATACCATTCATCTAAGCTACAACAGACCTCATAATTATCGTCATAGTCGCCATAATAGTGAGCTTGGTCGTCTACATGATACGCGCAAAACAATAAACCTACAAACCTGAGTTCCCGTTTTTTAGGCATAGCACAAAATTTTAATGGTCAAATTACAGTTTTTTCACGTTTAAACCAGTTTAATAGCGTTTACTTTTCCATGTGTGTGTCTAAATTATACCCAAGTGGTGTTTTGTATTCTATATAAAAGATCTCTAAACGAAAAACAGACGATTACAGGTGAGATTAACCTGTACCGTGCCTAAAAAGCGAAAAGACAGGCAGTAAACGTTTTTATTTTAAAACATTTATATATAGAACTTTGAGGAATGAATTAAATGGAAAATTTCGAAACAAACAAGATTTTAGCTGCTATCGGTGCCCTACTATTATTCCTAAGTTTTGCTAGTGGAGTGTTAGGTATTGTCGGTTTAGTTTTGCTGTTCTTTGGTATGAAAGGTTTAGCGGAGCATTATCGAAACGATGTTATTGTTAAAAATCTTGTCACAGGTGTAGTCTTTGGTATAATTGGATTTATCTTTTTAGCTATTGGCGCTATTGTTATTGGCAGTATTTTTAGTCTTTCTACGCTTACCTCTAATGTCGTTACAGTTTTAGGTTCAGTGTTAATTGGCTTGGCGATTCTGGCGATTGGACTTGTAGTACTATTTGTTTTCATGTTGTTGATGGCGCGAAACTTCCGAGCGTCGTTTAATGCGTTAGCCGATCATTCAGGTGAACAATTATTCCGTACCGCAGGAACTTTACTGTGGATTGGCGCAATACTGACAATAATTGGCGTTGGTTTAATTTTGATATGGATTGCTTTTCTGATTCTGGCAATTGCTTTCTTTACTCTTAAAGAGACTTCAAAGACACAATCATACTCTGGTACATCGTCTTCTGCATCTTCAGCATCAACTGCGTCAACTGCGTCAACAGCAAGTGGGGGTTCTAATTTTTGTCCAAACTGTGGAGCCTCTGTTTCTCTTGGAGCTACTTTTTGTGCTCACTGTGGCAAACAAATATAGACTAAAAATAAACAAGCTTCCTTTCTTTTTTCTATGTGTCTATAATTAGCTAGTAGTTGGTGTGTGTTGATGGTTTTGTATTGGACTATATTTATTTGAATCTTGATTATTTTAAGGGTGATTAGCAGCCATTTCATCATTACTTTACCCGTCACACGTTTTTCCAGACATCCTTTGAGCCCTTTCTTGTTTTAACTTTAACCATACATTGGATAGGGCTGGACTTATTTTCGTAAAAGACCAAAGTCGACTTTATCGTAATGTATATAAAGATGTCATACAAGGTACATAATATTATACCTATTTTTTGTTTATTCCCTGTCTCATATAGAGAAACTGGTGATGAAAAAAGAGTCTAAGTATAAGCGGGTACCATGACCGTTAACAGTGACTGGAGCAGGTATTGATATGCAAGAGAAAGGTGTGTCAAAATAATAGAGCTAATAATTATTATTGGAGACGGCACCGCGGGTCTGACGGCGATGGCTAACGGAGCTGTAGTCACAAAGGCAACGGTGGACTATCGTAGCCTGAAGGAGGAAAAAATATGATTAAAAAAATAGACCAACAAGGTTTCAAGAAAGCCCTACAGGCAAAAGATACACCTGTTGTTGTGAATTTTGCAACCGATTGGTGGCCACACTGCAAACGATTTATGCCAGTCCTTGAGGAAGTAGCAACAGAATACGCAAACGAGCTTGAGATGTATACTATCAATATTAATAATTACCCAGACACCGTGGAGAAATATGATGTAATGACTGTTCCAGCAGTGATTGTTTTTCAAAACAGTAAAATTGCAAATAGCGCCGTTAATTCTATAACAAAAGAAGCGGTGTTTAAATTAGTTTTCAAAGGGGAAGTACAATGAGTTTATTAAAAGAACTATTTTCACATGCTCAGACGAAAGGCACAATTATCACACCTCAGGAAGCACGTCAAATGATGGATGGCTCAAATGAGTATGTTTTACTAGATGTTCGTTCACTTGGTGAATACAAACAAAAGCATATAAACGGAGCAAAACTGATCCCTGTAGCTGAACTTAATGCCCGTGTCGCTACTGAATTACCTGATAAACATGTTCCCGTTTTTGTCTACTGCCAAAGTGGTATGCGTGCCAGTCGTGCGGTGAAGACCTTGCGTGAAATGGGTTATACAAATGTCCTTAGTATTGGCGGTATTATAAATTGGCCATATGAAACGGTTAGAGAATAGGAAGGTATGTTTTATGTTTTTTGAACAAATTAAAACTCAAGGTATAGGTTGTTTTTCCTACATGATTGGTTGTCCATTGGCAGGTGTTGTGGCTGTGGTAGATCCGCAACGGGATACATCGGTTTATCTTCGTGTTGCTGATGAGCATGGTATGCGGATTACACATATCTTTGACACTCATGTTCATGCCGACCATGTGAGCGGTGCTCAGCAACTACGTGCTGAAACGGGTGCGAGCATCTACATACATGAAAGCGCACCTGTCAGTTATGGTGCTGAAAAAGTAAAGGAGGGTGATGAGTTTACATTTGGAAACGCCCTGATACGTGTTTTGCATACCCCTGGCCATACACCCAACTCTATATCGCTTCTGGTTTTTGACACAGCACGTTCTTTTGAACCTGAAATGATTCTAACTGGAGATTTACTCTTTGTGGGAGATATAGGTAGACCGGATTTGCCTGGAGAAAAAATTTTGGATGAGCAGATAGAGAATCTGTATAATTGCTTGTATAAAAAATTAAGAAACCTGCCCGATCATATAGAAGTTTATCCTGGCCATGGTCAAGGTTCCTTATGTGGTCAGGGTATGAGTGCTAAACAGTTCTCTACTCTTGGCTATGAGAGGCTTGCTAATCATATGCTTCAGTTTGCTGATTTTGCGAGTTTCAAACGCGCTGTGCTCTCTAATTTGCCTGCCCGGCCACAGAGTTTTTCTGGTATTATATCTGGAAACATGGTCAATATCCCCTTTATTTCCAAATGTGATCTTAAGAATTATGCCCTTTCTGCTGATGAAGCAGATAAGTTCCGTAAGACAGGGGTAGTGCTGGATTTGAGAGATGACCTCTCATTTAGCGCAGCGCATATTTCTGGCAGTATCCATGTTGATGCGTCTGTTGATAATTTTCTTAACTGGATTGGTGTGGTGATTGCTCCTGGAACGCCAATTGTTCTTATTCTTCCCGCTTGTAAAAACTTTCAAGAAATGCTACTAGAGCTGCAGCGTATTGGATACGACAAAGATGTTAAGGGCTGGCTTAAAGGCGGCATTCATGCATGGCTTGAAAGTGGACAAGAAACCCAGCGACTACCCCATATTTCAGCAACAAACTTGCGAACACGACTTACAAAAACAAACCCCCCTGTCCTAATTGACGTTAGAACTGCTAAAGAAATTGAACATATGCAGATAGAAGGAGCCATTAGTATATCGTTTGATAGTATATTGCAACAAAAACTCGACCTTAACCCTCATAAGGAAATTGTTGTGGTCTGTCAAAGCGGTTATCGCGCAAGCATTGCTGCAAGCCTACTTCAGGCGCAGGGCTACGTCAATATTAGCATCCTTTCAGGTGGTATGAATGCATGGGCAATACTAAAATAAAAAATAAAAAGGCTGAAGGATAAAAACGATTGACGCTTATGGAGAAGAAAAAAAGTTTTTTTGAAGTGTTACTGTCCTTTTTGAAAATGGGTGCAATCAGTTTTGGGGGCGGAGCTGCTTTGTTACCTATATTTGAGCGTGAGCTAGTCGAGAATAAAAAATGGATGGATAAAGACGAGTTTAATACAGCAGTGGCAGTGTCTAACATTTCGCCTGCCTCTTTGCCAGTATCGTTTTGTTCGGTTTGGAACATTAAATATTCCCTTATAAGCGCTTTTGTTTTTACGCTTCCAGGCGCTTTAATTTATCTAACATTATTAACAGGGTCATCATTTATTGGTGAAGCGGGCATGAAATATTTAAGATATATTTCTGTGGGGCTTATTGTATTTATTTTATTTCTTTTGTTTAGATTCATTAAAAAGAAATTTCGATCTTGCTCAAAGTCAGAAAACAAGAGACAGTATTTATCCGTTATGGTGATCGTTTTCATACTGACAAGTGGAACAGTTTTACGAAGATTAACTACGATGCTTTTTGGGTTTGAGTTACCAATTTCTTTATTTTCTGTAAATATGATGACCTTGATGATTATGGTTTTTTTTATTATAACTTTTATGGGTAATTTTAAATCTAAATTAAAACTAGGCATTGCTTTTTTGCTTGCCGGACTTTATGCACTTGCTAACGGAAAAATGGGTATTCTACAACAATGGGCTGTCCCACTATTGATTTCTATGATTGTTTTAGCAGTTGCCTCCGTTCTTTATGATACTACAAAAAACAAAGCAAATAAAATGGAGCGAAAACCAATTGTGATAGATTATAAGCCGCTTCGAATTTTATTATTATTTATATTAATTGCTATAGCGTTTGCCGCTGGCACATATTTTATTTCTCAAGACGCAAATGTTTGGAATTATTCAGGGAAAATCATAACATCCTCTCTAACATCCTTTGGGGGTGGTGAGGTGTATATTGGCATTTCAGAGGCTACTTTTGTTCAAACAGGATTTATTTCTGAGCAGCTATATAGCACCCAGGTAATTGGAATTGCCAATGCCATGCCTGGTCCAATTTTGGTGAACATTATTACCGGTATAGGCTTTATTTATGGAAACATTTCGCATGGAGTTGGGTTTGGTTGGTTGTTTGGATTATTAGGTCTTGTTATGGCAGTTATGGTAACTGCAATAGGTGCTTTGTCTCTGTATGTTTGTTTTGATGCTTTAAAAGACAGCTATCGCATGCGTATGATTATCCAATATATTATGCCAGTTGTGTGTGGAATATTAATTACTACAGCATTTTCACTACTTATCCAAGCTTCACTAGTACTAATTGGTATAGGCGCCAATGCTTTTTTAAGCATTAGCATCGTATTTGCCATGTTTTTAGGTATGGTGTTTGTAAACTTGAAATACCATGTAAATGACCTGATACTATTGTTCATAAGCGGCATTGGAGCAGTTATCATATTAGGATTAATAGCCTAATTAGTATTACAGTTGTAAATGTGGTAAATATGACCACAATATGCACCATCAACTCATCAATTCGCAGATTTCAACGCGTAATTCAACATCAATCAATGCCAACAATCACCCCTAAGCTGCTGTCAAACATCAAAACACAACAATTAAAACGAATTACAACTGTAATATTAGAACCTATTAGTAGTAATCACCATTCTACGTCTTATTAACTACCTGATACAAACAAAACAATAAACCATAAAAACATCTACAGTAATTAACCAAACTAAAAAGCAGTACAAAAATTAAAAACCTATAGATGTTGTGACACTTCGACAAACGGCATTTTCTGTCATCTTTTTTTATTCATTGCTTCTTGTTTTCTTTGCTTTTTCTTTTTTGAATTAAAAATACCGCTCCAAAAGAACCTATGATAATGCTTGCGAAGATAATTGTGTAAAGTAGTGTCATTGTGTAGTTTTTGTTGCATATGTTATTGTGGTTTGGAGCGGTGTTGCCAAAAATCCAGCCCCCAAACTGATAAAAGCTGCCATCGCCATAATTGAACACACCGCCGCCATCCCTGCCAGCAGTATTATTGGTGATTTTACCCCCAAACATACTAAACTTACCATGAGAAAATACGCCATTATGTACGCCGCCACCATCCCTGCCCGCACTATTACCTGAAATTTCACCACCATACATCTTAAAAAACCCGCCCTCATTTCTCACCCCACCACCATAACCCACATTATTACCACTAATAACAAAATCATAAACATGATTACCAGAAATCTTACCCCCATACATTATGAGCATGCCATCCCGAGAAATGCGTACTCCGCTACCACTAATGTTTTCTTCATGAGTTACAATAATGCCCTTAAGTCGCACCAGTCCACCACCATAAACACTAATAGTTGGTTTATTGTGGTTGTCTTTTACGGCACCAATTAACCTGAAAAACGCCCCATCAGTTCTATTGCTGGTTAAGGTAATGTCCTTTTTATCAGAAATGAGCAATTGGCTATTTGTAAGAGTAATGTCATTGTTTAAGGCAATAACAGCAGATCCCCCTTTTCGCACAGCCTTAACGGCACTATTAAGTTCAGCCTCACTCCCAACATGCACCGCCCCCTCCAAAGAAACATTTCCAACACCAATAATTAAAGGGTAAACGCATAAAGATACAAGCACCACTATAAGTAACAAAAACGCAAGCAACAAACGTTTATAGCAAACACCCGATCGGATCTTAACACCTGTAACCATATGGACTACCAATAATCCTTCTGTTGGCACAAGTTAAAAAACATATCGAAATAACACAACGATGAATACAAAATTTCATTTTTCCTAAAAACGCTTTGCATTATGTCCACTGCCTTTTTATCATGCTCTCATGAAAGTCTATTACCGCTACCTTGTTGGCAACCCATATTCTTTCCTGAAAACAGCAACCTACACATCAAACCAACCCTATTTAATTTTTCCTCATACAGTCTTTGATTCACCCCACTATACGTTTCCCGACGAGTAAGCATCACCCAAACTACCTTCAACATTTTATTAGCCACCGCAACAATAGTCTTCTGATCCCCACGACGCACCTTAACACGCCCATAAAACTCACAAAACCGCACATCATAACGAACGGCACTCCTAGCATACTCAACAACAGCCCACCGCAAAATCCCAGATCCACACTTAGTAACTGCTCCATTCCCTGAAACACTACCTGACTGATAAACACGCGGCGCAAGCCCAGCCCAAGAAACCAGCTTATATCCCTAAACCTGCTAATCGGGCCAATTTCGGACTTCAAAAGCAAAGCAGTACGCACATCAACCCAGGTAAACTCGTAAGCAAACAAATATCCTCATCCTCACACGCCTTCTCCTTAATAGCACCATCGGCTTTGCCTATCTGTAGATTAATCGCTTCAATATGTGACAAATGATTCTCCAAAATAAGCAAATCCAACTCTTTCATCTCAAGGGTTCTAAGCCATTTCAGGCCTGATACTTCAAACATGTCTGAAAACTCACAACTGTAACCGTACTTGTCAGTTAATGCATGGACTTTATTTTTTTGGGGTTGTGTGGTTTATTTCGAGTTGTTGTTTTACTATGCTTTCGCCGCAGTATTTTGTGCGTAGGCGTGGTTTTTC
>Ga0209737_10001904_pt1 | contig 14691 bp, 20 predicted proteins | sample TergutCu122P3_FD_187284 | JGI IMG/M metagenome (GOLD analysis project Ga0209737, IMG submission 187284) | Cubitermes ugandensis P3 segment gut microbial communities from Kakamega Forest, Kenya - Cu122 P3 (SPAdes) (version 2) | ecosystem: Host-associated > Arthropoda: Insects > Digestive system...
ATTTTTTGATACAGAATTGAAATATCCTAAAAATAAAATAGAACAAACTTACATCGGTAGCTTCTTCCGAAATCTCGATGATGCAATAACCCTCAAAAAACAACAGCACGAAAAGACGAAAAACATAAAAAAAGCAATGCTTGATAAAATGTTCCCGAAGAAAGGTGCAACAGTACCTGAGATTCGATTTGAAGGGTTTAATGGAACGTGGGAGAAATGTAGGTTAGATGATGGCATTAAACAAATTGGAGATGGTATTCATGGAACACCCATATATGAAAATGATGGAACATTTGCTTTTATAAATGGAAATAATTTAGTTAATGGACGAATAGTAATTTATCCCGAAACAAAAAGAGTCAATAAAGCGCAGCTAACAAGTGCAGATAGAGATTTAGGTAGCAATACCATTCTTATGTCAATAAACGGAACAATTGGCAATTTGGCTTATTACTACGGAGAAAATATTATGTTAGGAAAAAGTGCGGCTTACATGAATGTTGATTCTTTTGTTAAAGAATTTATATATGTATTACTCCAAACGAAAAATGTTTTATCACATTTTGTGAGTAATCTAACTGGCACGACAATCAAAAACCTTGGATTAAAGACAATTCGAGAAACAACAGTTTATATACCTATATCAATACCAGAACAAACCGCCATAGGTAACTTCTTCCGAAATCTTGATGAACTTATCACGGCAGAGCGATTAGAAATTGAAAAATTGCAAAACATTAAAAATGCAAGTCTGCAAAAAATGTTTGTATAGGAGAGCGTTTCATGTTTAATAGAGAAAAAGATTTTGAAGATGCTCTTATTAATTTGCTTTTGTCTGAAAAGGGTTGGGAAGAGGTAATAAACAATCCAACAGAGCAAGACCTTATTAATAACTGGGCACAAATTCTATATGACAACAACAGGGATATAGATAGATTAAACAACTATCCCTTAACAGACGGCGAAATGGCACAGATAATAGAACAAATCAACACATTAAAGACACCATTGAGGTTAAATAGTTTTATAAACGGTAAATCTGTAACTATAACATGAGATAATCCTGAGCATAGAGAAAAATTCGGTAAGGAAGCTAGTCTAAAAATATATGACAGAATGGAAATTGCCGCAGGACAAAGCCGTTATCAAATTGCACGACAACCTAAATTTAATACAAGCTCAGGTGTATTAAGCGACCGTCGAGGAGACATGATGTTGCTTATAAACGGAATGCCTGTTTTCCATATTGAGTTAAAGAAAAGTGGAGTTTCTATAACACAAGCAACGAATCAAATAGAAACATACGCAAAAAACGGTATGTTTACCGGATTATTTTCATTGGTACAGATATTTGTAGCTATGAACCCGGAAGACTGTGTATATTATGCTAATCCCGGACCTGAAGGTAAATTCGATTCTGATTTTTATTTCCGATGGGCTGATTTCAATAATGAACCTATAACTGATTGGAAAAGCATTGCATCCTATCTTATATCAATACCAATGGCACATCAGCTTATTGGCTTTTATACAGTAGCCGATACAGCAGCAGGTGTTTTAAAAGTAATGCGTAGTTATCAGTACTACGCTGCACATGCTATTTCAGATAAAGTAGAAAACACAAAATGGGAAGGTAACAATTTATTAGGTGGGTATATTTGGCATACAACGGGTTCGGGTAAAACAATGACCAGTTTTAAATCTGCACAGCTTATAGCAAATTCAGACCACGCAGATAAGGTTGTTTTCCTTATGGATAGAATTGAACTTGGCACTCAAACCTTACAGGATTACCGTTCATTTGCAGAAGAAAGTGAATCTGTACAGGAAACAGAAGACACTTATCAATTAATAACAAAGTTAAAAAGCTCCAACACTTCAGATAGGTTAATAGTAACTTCAATACAGAAAATGAGCTTGATAAAAGAAGAAAATGGTTTAAAAGCTAAAGACCTTGCAACAATCAACAGAAAGAGAATTGTTGTAATTGTTGATGAGGCTCATCGCTCTACTTTTGGTGATATGCTAATTTATATAAAAAACACATTTTCACGTGCAATTTTCTTTGGCTTTACAGGAACTCCAATACATGACGAGAATCAAAGAAAAGGTAATACAACAGCAGATGTTTTCGGTTCTGAATTGCATAGATATAGCATAGCAGATGGAATTAGAGATAAAAATGTACTTGGCTTTGATCCGTATAGAATTACCACATTTAGAGATAGAGATGTACGTACAGTAGTAGCTTTAAATAAAGCGAAGGCTGTAGGTACTACAAAAGATGAACAGATTAGAGATGCATTATCTGACCCAAAAAAGAAAAAAGTTTATGATAAATATATGATTGAAGTCTCGATGGCAGGTTATACAAATAGAAACGGTAAGTATATAAAAGGCATTGAAGATTTTATTCCAAAGAGCCAGTATGGATTAAAACACAAGAAGAAAGTTGTCGAAGATATTATTGATAATTGGTTAGCTTTAAGCCAAAATGGTAAATTTCATGCGATTTTAACTACAAGGAGTATTGTTGAAGCAATTGAATATTACAGATTAATAAAAGTAAAAGACCCAGAATTAAAAATAACTGCACTATTCCACCCTTCATTAGACTATGATGATAGTCCTGAAAAATCAAAATTTACTGAGGAAGGTCTCGCAGAGGTTATAGCCGATTATAATGCTCGCTTTGAACAATCATTTCGTATAGCAGAACATGCAACATTTAAGAAGGATGTTGCTCTTCGTTTAGCACATAAAAAGCCATACATAGCAATAGAACGCACTCCGGATAAACAGATAGATATATTAATCGTTGTAGACCAGATGCTTACAGGGTTTGATTCTAAATGGATAAACACATTGTATGTAGATAAAGTACTGGAATATGCAAATGTAATACAGGCGTTTTCAAGAACTAATCGTTTGTTTGGACCAGATAAACCTTTTGGAACTATACGTTATTATCGCAAACCACATACTATGGAACGAAATATTGCCGATGCAGTTAGGCTTTACTCAGGTGATAAACCATTAGGATTATTTGTAAATAAACTACCGGAAAATATAAGACGAATGAATGCTGTGTATCTTGAAATCTGCATGGTTTTTACCAATGCGGGAGTAGCTGATTTTAGTAGACTTCCCGATGATAAAGAATCAAGAGGTAAGTTTGCAAAATTATTCAGAGAATTATATCAGTACTTAGAAGCGGCTAAGATACAGGGGTTTAAGTGGGGACAAACAAAATATTATTTAGAAATAGAAGAGCAAACATACCTAATTCTTGCGTTAAGATACAAAGAATTATTTGAAGCAGGCGGAGGCGGTGGAAATGATGATGTGCCGTATGATTTGGAAGGATACTTAACTGAGGTTGATACGGGTACTATTGATACGGATTATATGAACTCCCGATTTGAGAAGTTTATTAAGGAAATTGGTTCACTAGATGATGAAGCAACGGCAGATGCTTTGAATGAGTTACATAAATCATTTGCTGGCTTAACACAAGAGGAACAAAAATATGCAAACCTGTTTTTACGAGATTTGCAACGTGGTGATGTAGTCGCAGAAGCTGGGAAATATTTAAGAGACTATATTACCGAATATCAAGAAAGTGCAAAAAATACTCAAATTACCAAAATTGTTTCGGCAATTGGAGTAGATAAGAGTCTATTAAAAAAACTAACCTTATTGCATCTGACCGATATAAACATAAATGAATTTGGCAGGTTTGATAAATTATTAAATACAGTTGATAAAGATAAAGCAAAAACGTATTTTGAAAGCAAAGAAGGAGCGTCTATATCAATGTTTGCCGCTAATAGCAAGGTCTCAAAACTGCTTCGAGATTTCCTATTACATGGCGGGTTTGATATAGATGAAATATAGTTATATAAATTATTACTGTATAGGTTATGAAAAACACCTTGTTATCGGGTGTTTTTTATCGGTCATACTTGTTTTCAAGATACTCTATCCATTCTAAGAACTTAGTTCGGGTGTCTTTTGTATTTTTCTTTCCCTCAGAGGGATAATACCAATCGTTACATAGAATATATGCTTTATCTTGGAAATAAACCTTATTATCAAAGTATCTTCTGTTTCCTTTAACATGAGTGGATTCCCTTGTTACTTCACCGATTACAGGAACTTCCTTAATAATTGGATACGTATATTTATTCTTTGCATTGATTGTTTCGTTTGCATGGTCAACATTTGTTAGTATTGATAATTCTGTATCTGATAATGGTAGGTTTTGTATTCGTTTAAATGCTTGGGTAATAAAATCTTTATTATTTAGTTTAAGCAACATTCCTAAATCGTGTTTCATGTCAACACCTCCTTATCTCTAATAATAACACATAATAAAGTAATTGTGTTTAGCTAATTAAATTCATACAAAGGCTGCATTAATTTATATAACTGGTTCAATATCCTGTTGTAAAATATAGAAATAACGTGTTATACTCCCATTTATTTTATATTGAGGGGAGTCTCAACAATGTTAAAACCAGAAGATGAAGTTAGAAAATCTATGAATGACATGAGTTCGGTACAAAAAGAATTTGAAGGAAAGGCAGCAGAAACATTATTAGATTTGTCTACATATCTACAGGAAAACGCATATAATGATGATTTTTTCAAAGTATATAAGACGGTTCTATATAAGCTCGAAAAATCTAGATACTGGATTGAACTTTCGCAAAAAGCTGGCGGAGAATGTGACCTCTTAAAATGGGTTCTTGACGAGGTTTAATATATTTATACTATTCCAAAATGTACCCAAACTCGCCAGAATCGCTCCTGTCGCGTAATATTGCAAAACCTATATTCTCATTTTTTAGCTCGTAAAACCAAACCAATAGCACAGAGAGGCTCCAGAAACATAAAATTCTGGAGTCTTTGTCGTAACAATGATATAATCTACAATAGAATTATATGAATATTGAATAGGTATATAGTCAATTCACAATAATATGATGTTTATGGAGTTGAAAGCTATGAGATTAACAAAAGATGTAATTCAAAAGTTATTAAATGCGAATGAGGGATTTATTAAGAACACTGATTACAGTGGTAGAAATTTTAAAGCATCATATCAATACTTAATTAAGGGTGGACAATTGCTAATACGTGAAGTTGGTAAGACATCTTGGGCTGATAGTCGTTTCGATAATACCAGAGTAGCGGATATTGAAACAACAAGAAGAATTATAAGAAAGTTTCTCGACCTGTTAAATACTAACGGAATAAAATAGAATAATTATCATTAAAAAGCGCCTATCGGTTTAATTCCCGGTAGGCGTTTTTTCATCATACTCTTTTATTATTTCTTCAACTGATAGCCCTCTGTCTATTGCTTCAGTTTTTATATCATCTTCGATTTGTTTCATGCTCGCTCTAAACAAAAATGGAGATATTTTTTCTTCACGTCTTTCACAATGCTTTCTGATTTTCGCTATATCACTTTTTTTCGCTTTTAATTTTATACTGGCGTAGGTCTTTGCATCATATCGCTCCTGTGGGCGCTTATATTCTTTTTCCTCAGACATTTTATCACTCCCTACTGGCTATATTATACACATACGGGTGACGTATTTCAAGAAAAATAAAAATTTCAAAAAGAATGCCTTGACACATACGGTCACCGTATGTTATGGTGATACGGGGAACGTATGTTTGCCTACACACATTTTCCCCAGAAAACAATTTAAAAAGGAGTAAAAACTATGCAAAATCAAAACTTAGACCAACTAATGGAAGAACTCGACGAGATGCTCGATGACACAGGAGACTTTGACTATCAAAAGCGCAACAATTTACAATCTGTAAAAAACAACATCAAAAATGCGGAGCGTTATCTGGGAGGTTACAAGCAAAATCTGGTAGCAACAGCAACAGAAAAATTTGCAGACCTTGAAGCACTAAAAATCTATTTCACGGTAATCGAATCTATTGTAGAGAAAGACGGCTCACTACAAGGTACTCGTAAGCACACAGACATTTATTTAGAATGTCAAACCATTGCCGACCTCGCAGAGCTTAACTACGCAATCTCCACGCACAGCACCGACCTCGTAATTAACCGTAAAACTAATAGAGTCGTCGGCTTTATTAGCCAGTAGGGAGGGTTATATGAATATGGGATGTGCATGTGATAACTGCAACCTCAGAGGTGGATTAGGTTGTAATCTGACCTTTCAAGGTAATAATCTTGGCGGGATAAACAATCTAAACACTCCAATGCTCGGACCTCCTCCAATGCTCGATTGGGGAGAGCCAGTAGATGAAGCAGAACAACAAATCAAACGCTTAAAGAAACATCTTAAACGTCACCCTAAAGGCTCTGTAATTGTAGGGTATGCAGCCGATGGGATACAAGACCTCCGTAACAATAAGTACATCGTTACTCTTAAGATACCTTTCGAAAGTGAAACTGAGGAAGGTGAAGAACGAGTCGAGGTTTTTCTCACAATGGAGAATAAGGGTGATTTTGCCAGAATTTACAGCTATGAAGAACAAATCATCGTTGCAGATGCTAAGACTCTGGAAATTATTGAAATTGTGGGTCTTTAACAGGTTTTTAACCATAAAAACAACAGGCGGGTGTTTTTTTAAAAAAATAATATAATTTATTTTATAATTTTATCGAGAAAACACCCGCTACCACGGCTTTAAAGAGGAAAATAAAGTAATGAGAATTTGTTTAAATTGCAAGAGTAAAACTCGTTCAAATTATTTGCAAGAATGTAAATTATGCGGCAATGCAATTGTGCAGTGTGACCGTTACACTTTTAATCTTTTAAGAGTTATGCATCAAATAGGATTCTCCGTTCAGCGTGCACAAATAGAGGCTGCATTATGTGTACACGATAAAGAGGCTCCTGTGTGGTTTTGTTTAAATGGATTTGTAGAATTCGGAAGTTTTAAGCAATACGATGAAATATTATTTCAAGATTTACCTGCCGGGTGGAATTTTGCAATTGACGATTATGATTTTTTCACAAGCCAAAAACTAAAATACTTCATTTTTTTGGATTTTTCCGATGAAGCGTGGAGTAAAAGAAATCAAGAAATAAGATTAGCAGTTTCAGAGCTTGAAAATTATTATACTGAGATACTTAATACTAAGATTCACGCAGTTTGGAGGCTCGGTGGGTATTTATGAGTAAAGAAGTATATAAAATCAAATCTATAAAAAATTTCAAAAAAGAACCGATTGGCAAACGTAAAAAATGGATTGGTTTGAAAATTCATATTGAATATTTAATTGTAGGAGATACTGCGATTTTTGGATACGCTGAATCAGATGGAGCCATTTATACATCAGGAGTTGAGCACATACAGAATATTGAAGGCGGGTTTTTAGTAGCAACATACAGTGGTACAGTGTATGAACTTGAACGAACAATATAGAATAATTGCTGTTACATATCACAATGGAGACAGTCGAGCAACATGTGGTTCGAGCAGTGTAATATACAGCAAATATTTAGGTTTAACAGGTAAAATACTTTTATTAGAACGAGGACAGGCATTTCTTATGGACGAATTGCGAAGGGAAAATAATCTGGTAATAAGAGGGTTACTTTTACAAACTTCGCCAGTATTAGATTTTATATATAATAGTAAAAATTTATTAGTAGCAACACAAAATTCTATATATCGTCTTATAAAAGTGTTGTGAAATTCAAGGATTATAAAATGAACAAGAATATTAGAAATATGTTACCTGAAGATATTTTAGAGCTGCCTACACTTAGCCTAGAAGATACGTTTGAATTTAATTGTAAGGCGTGTGGGAAGTGTTGTAAGCAGAGGCATGATATTATTTTAACACCGTTTGATTTGTTTCGTATAGCGACGTTTTTTGGTCGGACTAATAAAGAGATTGTAGATAGGTATTGCGAAGTTTACATTGGTGATACATCACATTTACCAATTGTGCGACTTTTACCAGTGCCTCCAGATAATGCGTGTCCGTTTTTACGCGGAAAAAAGTGCGCTGTACATGAGAAGAAACCCGTAGTATGCAGGGTATTCCCTCTTGCAAGGATGAATGTTGCTGAAGAAGACACACCTCGTTATTTCTATAGCGGGTCTGATTGTAGACATGAACCTAAAACGTTTACAGTACAGGAGTGGATTGGCGACATAGCATTAGAAGAAGCAGAAGAAGCTGGTAGATTGTGGATGGATGTAATAACTGTTTTGTTTCCTATGATGGAGAAAGTACAGAACCTTTCGGAAAAGACTCGGAATATGGTTAATTCAGCGGTATTTGTTGGTCTTTATCTTGCGTATGACAATGACATACCATTTATTTCGCAATTTAGAAAAAATTTTGAAAGCATAAATAATCTTCTTGAAAGTGGGTTGGCTTATGAAGATGTGTAGAATAATAACAATTGCTAATCAAAAGGGCGGAACCGGAAAATCCACGACAGCATTAAACTTAGGATATTCTCTTGCCCACGCAGGGAATCGCGTACTAATGGTGGATTGTGATCCACAAGCTAATCTGACTTTGGCATACGGCATAAACAAACCCTATGAACTTTTTGTGTCAATGCATAATTTGGTATCAAGCTTAATTGATGGAGAAGCATTACCAGAAAAAAGTGAATACATAATTCATAATGATAAATTTGACATTATTCCAAGCAATATAAATCTGGCTGCTTCTGAGGTAAATTTGCGTGAAATTAAAGATGGTGAGAAGATATTATCAGAGTTGCTTGAACCTTTGCGTCCCGATTATGATTATATAATCATTGACTCAAACCCTTTTCTCGGACTCTTGACAATTAACGCTCTTACAGCGTGTGATGAAGTTGTTATTCCAGTAAGTCCTGAGTTTTGGAGTGCTACTGGGTTAACGGATTTGCTACAAACTATTTACAGAATTAAACGTAAAACTAATCCAAAAATAAGTGTCGCTGGTGTTCTCATGACAATGTGCAATCCACGCACACGATTGTATAAAAACGTGATTACTCTCATATCTGAACATTACGGAGATAAAATAAGAATTTTTAGTACGAGTATACCTTCTACAACTAAAGTGGGAGAGGCAAATTTTAACAGTAGTAGCATTATCGAATATTATCCGAAGAGTAAAGCTACGATTGCTTATAAAGAGTTTGCGTTGGAGGTGGCAAATAATGCTAAAAGCGAAAAACACTAAACCTAAACTAAAAAATATTGATGAATTGTTTGGCATTATTGATGTAGATTCTCTGTCTAGCAATAAAAATGCTATTATTGAAGTTGAAATAGAAAAATTAATTCCTTTTGAAAAACACCCATTTAGTTTATATGAGGGTGAGCGGCTTAATGATTTGGTTGAAAGTATAAAGAACAATGGTGTTCTTGTTCCTATCATAGCTCGTAAGCTTGAAGAGTCGCTTGAAATTCTTGCAGGACACAATAGAGTTAATGCAGCAAAATTAGTAGGACTTTTTACAATTCCTGCTATTATACTAGAGAATGTTTCAAATGAAAATGCTTTGATTTATGTGGTTGAAACAAACTTAATACAGCGTAGTTTTGCTGATATGAAACATAGTGAAAAAGCAACAGTTATAGCACTACATCACACAAAATTGTTTTCACAGGGTAAAAGAAATGATATTATTAAACAAATAAAACACCTCGAAACCCCTGATGACATCAACGAAAACTCGACTTCTGTTGAATTCAACAAAAGTTCTGATACTCGAAAAGCACTTTCTACAGAATATGGATTAAGCATAAATGCAGTTGCTTTGTATAAACGCGTGAATGAATTGGTAGATGTATTAAAAGTTCGTCTAGATAATGATGAGTTTTCTCTGTCAGTAGCAGCGGAAATATCATTTATAAGTGATGTTGAACAGAAACTTGTGGCTCATTGCATTGAATTGAATGAATTTAAACTAAATATGAAAAAAGCGAGTCTATTGCGTAAATACTCAAAAGAAGGTACACTTGATGACGATAATGTTTATTTAATCTTATCCGGTGAATCTATTTCAAAATCAAACAGTGCACGTACACTAAAAATTAAAATTAAATCATCAGTTTACAAAAAATACTTTACTTCAGACCAATCACCAAAGGAAGTACAAGCTACAATCGAAAAAGCATTAGATATGTATTTTAGTCCAGATGATGTAACAAAGATTTTTCATTCGTTACCCGGAACATTGCAAGGAGGCACAATATGAGTAGAGAACATAGACAACAGATAGCACAGGAAACATTAGAAATAGTTCAAAAAGGGTTTTATATCGCCCCTTCAGGTAAGCAAGTTAATATTGCAGGGACCCAGAAACGCTCAGAACGCGTCAGTTTCGTCATATCCCCTGATGAAGGGAAATTGCTAGTGAAAGACTTAGAAGGTGATACTGGCTCATATAATGTGTCATACGAAGTTAAAAATGAATCTACAGTCAAAACAATTATTGAAAATGCTCTAAAAAGTATAAAAATAGCAGCATTAAACTTTGCATCTGCAAAAAACCCGGGCGGCGGTTTCATCAATGGTGCTATAGCGCAAGAAGAAGCGTTATGTTATGCGAGTGGTTTGTATAATACGCAAATAAATCACATGACTTATTATGACTCTAATCGTGATTGCAGAAGTGCAATGTATACGGATTATGCTATTTATTCTCCTGATGTAGTATTTTTTCGTAATGCGGAATATAATTTATTAGAAGAACCTGTAACTTGCTCCATTTTAACACTACCTGCGGTAAACATGGGGCAAATTAAAGAAAAAAGAGAAGACATTGTACAAGCAAAACAGGTTATGAAAGACCGAATGCGTCTTGCACTATCTATATTAGCAAAAGAAGGAAACGATATTATTATTCTTGGCGCATATGGGTGTGGAGTTTTTGGGAATAATCCTAATACCATAGCTCAATACTGGAAAGAGTTATTAATTAATGAAGGTTATGGAAAACACTTCAAGCACATTATATTTGCTGTTCTTGATAAAACTCATGGGGATAATATAAGAGCATTTGAAAAAGTATTTGGTTAGCAAGATGTTACAATGTGTATATAACAATATTCTTTATTAGAACTGAATACATAAAAACATATGGAGCTGATATACGTGTTATATCGGCTTCTTTTTTACGCAAAAATGGAGATGCGCAGATTAATGGAAACGAAATATGATATTTGAATAAGATACGCAGATGAGTAGAAACCATTATCAGAAAAAGCATTCACTTCATCAAATCTATATGATAGAACTTTGTATGTAAGAAATAAACTATTAAAATTTCCTTATATACATGGGTAAAAAATGATGAAAAAAAGCAAAGTTATTAACAATAATATATCTGATGAAATTGTCTTGTGTACGGGACATACTTTGCCGATTTTAGAGTTATACAAGATTTTTCTGAGTGAATATCCTGACGTTCTATTTGTTCCGCATTTGAGTGAAATACTCGGTGTAAGTAAAAAAACTGTATTAAAAATACTTAATGACGGAGAGCTACAATTTTTTAAAGTAGGTAGAGAGTATCGAGTGGCTAAATTATATCTCTTTGAATATATGGGGATAATTCCCAAGATAACATAGAAACAAAGAAATCTTGGCACATCCCCAAAGCATCTTAATAATTAAGGTGTTTTGGAGATGTGAAAACATCAAAACTAATTTATGGAGGAAAAATTAATGAATTTGACGAAAACTGAGAAAGAACAAAGAAAAAGAGACCTTATTGATTATTGCAACGAACACGGAATTTCGATACCAAACAAGGCGGGTTTTGAAACAATTGAAAACCTTATCAGAGAGTTTATTGACACAGCTATTGTCGATGACTCTGATGATGAATTACGATTGAGACAACCAGATAAACCTTTTAATTGTTATTTTGGTGAATTTGAGATTCCTTGCAGATTTATGATTAAGGCAACATCAAAAGAAGTCGCTGCTGAGTGGTTTAATGAAAATTATCGTGGACTTTTAGATGATTACAAAGGAATACATGTTATCCATTGTACTTGTGATGACTTCTATGAGAAACACGGTATAACACTATGTACAGACGAAGAATAATTATATCATTGCGTCGGGGAGTGCGACATCTCCCCTAAGCATCTTGATTTTAAGGTGTTTTGGGGATATGTCGAAATATCCAAAACTTAAATATTGGAGGCGCATTATGAATTGTGAAAAAGCTATAGAATCAAAAATATGTAAATGCGGAAAACGTTTTAATTACAATTTGCATTTGGAAGCAGCAGCAGATGAAATTTTTGTAAAGTTTGGTGCAACAAAGAAAGATATAAAAGCGATAAAGAAGGTAATCAGAGAAGATGGCGATTTAGAAAAAGTTTTAATTAAAAGAAATCTTCTGGGTAAGGTATTGGCAAATATTGAAGAATTTAATGAGTGCTTACGAAGTGCTGTTATTGAAACAACAAATCATTGCCATATAGGATGTAATTGCAATGCTTGTAGGATTCGAAGCGATTACGGATTTTAAATCTTGACATTGCATCGAAGCTGATTCGGTGCAGTGATGAGGATTTAATTCTCAAATAAAATCTATATAGCTGGAGGTACAGAATGAATCACAACTTTTTATTAGAAACTAAGGTTGATGAATTAATGGCAAGTATTGGGGCAACAAAGAAAGATATTAAAGCAGTAAAAAAAGCATTTAAATCGGGAAAATCAAATGAAGAAGTAATAAAGGTTTTGCATAAAAGAAACCTCTTAGACAAGGTGCTACTTAATTTAAGTGATTTTCTTGATGGCTTGCAAAATGCTGTAATTGAATCAGCTAGTGAATGTCAATTTGGATGCAAGTGTAGTGCTTGTTGTATGCATCAATGGATTGCGACTGCGAGAAATGTTACTGCAAAGATTAAAGATTCAGAAGTACTGGAATTTGGATTTTCAATTAGGAATAATCATCCTTTACCTAAGTGGTATAACAATATTTCTCATTTGAAAGGCGTAAAAGCTAATCTTGAATCTCGGTTTATACAGATTCTTAAAAGCTGGGGTAGTGCTTCTACAATAATGAGTTTTTATGATGGGGATAATTTACTCGAAGAGATAGTTTGTGATGGGTTCACCTTTCTGAACACGTTAGATAGGCTCGAAGATGTTTATATTAAGGTAATTTCAGAATGTGCAATAGATATATTTAACAATAATAATAAATGTAGAATGAGATGTGAAATCACCGTTTAACTTAGGTCTTGACATTGCATCGAAGCTGATTCGTTGCAATGATGAGGACTTAAACAAAAAATGTGTCTTCTTATGACAACAGCAAGCTCTATCTGCTATACTGATAACCTATCAGCAGTAGGTTGAGTTTGCTACCGAGAAAGGATGGTTACATTAAATGGTAGAAAACCTACAAAAAAAACCAAAAGTGCGTGGTAAAATCAGAGAACGCACAATAACTACAACTGACGGTAAACAAAGTACATACTGGGAGATGAAGTTCTCTTGGTACGATGAGAGTGGAGAACGACAACGACATTCTAAAACAACAGGACTTCCTGTAAAAGGTAATAAATCCCGTGCCGAAGAGATGCTCGAAGAAGAGAAGAGAGTTTTGCAAGATAAACTTAATACTCAAGTAGCATTAAATCAAGCAAAACCTGTATCAGGAAGCGAGATGTTAGTTTCAGATTTGTTTATTGAGTGGCTTAGTTATGTAAAAAACAGGAAACAGAAGCCAATCAAAGACTCTACTTATGGCGGATACTTTTCTATTGTACATAATGTATTAGTTCCTTATTTTAAGGACAAAGGTACAATACTAAAGGATTTATCAGTTGATGACGTTGAGGAGTTTTATGATGAACAGTTAGAGAGAGTAATTGGCGAAACCGTTTTAAAATACCATAGTTGCATAAGTGCTGCGTTAACATTTGCAATTAAGAAACGAAAGTATATATCTGCATCAATAATGCCTGGTGTAGATAAGCCATCAACAAAGCCGTTTAGAGGAGATACACTTAATGAAGTAGAGTTGCTTGCAGTATGTGAAGCATTAAAAAAAGATAAAATCTACTGTAAATTATTATTAAGTGTGATACTGGGTGGCTTTTATGCTTTGAGACGTTCAGAAGTAGTCGGCCTCCGTTGGGATGCAATTAATTTTGATGGAAATTACTTTACTATAAAACACACAGTTGTACGTGTTAATGTAAACGGAAAAACAGTAATTAAAGCATTAGATGAAACAAAGAACGATGCAAGTTACCAAACAATGCCGTTGACACCTGAACTAAAGGCGTTGTTCATAGAGATGAAAGCACAACAGGACCAAAATCGGATTCTTTGTGGTAATAGTTATAACAAAGTTGAAGGTCAGTATGTTAATGTTGATGTAATGGGTAACAGAATAAACCCGGATTATTTATCATCTGCATTTCCAAAGTTCCTTAAAAAAATGGGAATTAACAAAAAAATACGATTCCATGACCTTAGGCACAGTTGTGCTACGAATTTGTTTGATTCTGGTGCTAAATTACTTGATGTAAGTAAATGGCTTAGGCATAGTAGTACGGCTATAACAGAACGGTTATATGTACACAGAGAATTTAAAGATAAAGTGGCTACAGCGAATACAGTTCAATGGATGAGCAAGTTATCATTTATTCCGCAGATTGAAGAACAGGAGTTAGCAAGCTAGTGGTAGTGTA
>Ga0209737_10001905_pt1 | contig 14688 bp, 10 predicted proteins | sample TergutCu122P3_FD_187284 | JGI IMG/M metagenome (GOLD analysis project Ga0209737, IMG submission 187284) | Cubitermes ugandensis P3 segment gut microbial communities from Kakamega Forest, Kenya - Cu122 P3 (SPAdes) (version 2) | ecosystem: Host-associated > Arthropoda: Insects > Digestive system...
CCTGTCGAGCCTGGCCTGAAGCGATTCACCCGGAATGAAATCCTGGACGAGAAAATAGTAAGGCTCTGAGCTGGCGGTGGCGTCGATGGCATCAATATAGCGCGGCGTGCCCTCGATTTGCATCGACTTAAGCAGCGTTATCTCGCGCATGAAGAGATCTGAAGCTTTCCAGTCGGCGATTTCGCGGAATGACAGCACCTTGATGGCGACGGTATTGTCCGTGTTAAGATCACGCGCTTCGTAGACCGTTCCCTGCGCGCCCCGTCCGATGGTGCGCAGGATATGGTATCGATTGGTCAATTGCGGATGGGCTTGCAGGGCTTTGATTTCTGTGGTGTTTTCTTCGTGCATGGGGAATTCATTTTTTTCGCCCCCGACTGACTCATCCAACGATAAAATACCTGCCTGTTCAATCATAATCTATTTGTGCCTCGAATATTTTCCACTGCTGCAACAAATTTTCAGTCGCTAATGCCCTGCGTTCAGTCATCACGATCAATCGCTTCCCGCCTGATGGCTGCGAAACGCTCTTCGTGTTCGTTGAAACTGCTCTCTCTGCTCTCGTTCAGACAGTTTGTCACGGGCATTTTTGAACAGTTTGCTTCTCTTTTGATACGGTGCAACAGGAATAAAAAGTATAAAACAGAAGATCGAAAATGCAACAAGCGACTCAAGTCCGGTGAGCACAAGCTCGGATTTAAATGTTGTCATCCCAAGGTAGAGCATGGCAATACAACTTGCCATATATATAGGAATGAGAAGGCCATCGGGAATGATATATCGATATTCTATGGTATTTATGCTTCCCAGGTGTGCTGCAGCGTCCATGTGCACGGAGTGTCCATCGAGTTTTGCGCCGCCGATGGTGCGTATGGCATGAACGAGCCGGTCGAGGTCTTTGACTCGCTGATTGGGGTAGGGTGACACCATGACTTCGAGCAATTCTACGAGCCACTGGGGTGTTTCTTTGGGGAGATGAGGCTTAAACCGAAGCCGCATGGAGCACGGAAAAGATGAGATGCGCTTTTTGTGATCTTTTCTCCATCGTTTTCGGATAGTACTGGCAAGGGCAGTGAAAGGTTTTCGCAATAGGATCAGGAAATGCCAGATTTTCTTTTTTCTCGAAGCGATGGCGGAACTGTCCAACATCTGCATCTTGTAGGGGGCAATGCCCGTGAGCAGGTGTATGAGCGTGGCCCCCAGCCCGTAGACGTCGGAGTCCGGGGTAGAGGTGCCCATGCACTGCTCGGGTGCCATGTAGCCGGCCGTGCCTGCGAATGTCGATCCGCCTGTGCGCCGCTCGCTGAACATGGCCGCGCCGAAGTCGATCAGATAGATGTCCCCTTTTGGTGTCATCATGATGTTCGAAGGCTTAATGTCGCGGTGTACGATCGGCGGAGAATAGCTTCTAAGCTTTTCGAGAATTGGGATAATGGCAAGCGCAATGGCGATCACCGCCTGGGTGGAAAATGTCTCGCCCCTGTCGAGCCTGGCCTGAAGCGATTCACCCGGAATGAAATCCTGGACGAGAAAATAGTAAGGCTCTGAGCTGGCGGTGGCGTCGATGGCATCAATATAACGCGGCGTGCCTTCGATTTGCATCGACTTAAGCAGCGTTATCTCGCGCATGAAGAGATCAGAAGCTTTCCAGTCGGCGATTTCGCGAAATGACAGTGCCTTGATGGCGACAGTCTTGTCCGTGTTAAGATCACGCGCTTCGTAGACCGTTCCCTGTGCGCCGCGCCCGATGGTGTGCAGGATTCGGTATCGATTGGCCAGTTCTGAATGAGCTCGCAGGGCTTCGATTCTCGGGCTGACTTCTTCGAGCCCGATGAACTTTTCGTAGAATGAAGAGGACCCAGGCCTTTTAGAAGGGATATCAGAAAGTAGTTGCTTACGCTTGCGAGCTGGTTTTGCTTTGTGAGCCATGTAGCTTTAACTTTATGCAGCAAAAAATATATTTTGGCATGCTTCGGTAAGCACCTCTATTGAGAATAACATACAAAAATCGTTTCCATCCATATTTTTAATTGTTCAGCCCCGCTGGGGCTGATTTAGAGAGAGACTCTGATCCGCCGGTTGCGTTCGCGTTGCTCACTCCACCGACGGTTATTGACATTTCGCACCTCCGGTGCTCTGGCAACAGATGCGAACGAGATTTGCATTTTCGATAAATATCAGCATCTAATGACATTTTGTGTGTCTGTAGAAAATATCCTACCATCATTCTTGAAAGGGAAAACACTGCTTCCTGGAATCTGCACCATTTCGACGCCGCGGCCCTGCCATCAGTGATAAGGCGAGTGCGATAGTGGCGCAGGGGGCGCTGCCCCCCCCAAAAATGCCCACATGTAGGCCTATCGCTAGGCCCCCCTTAAAATAAAAGGCAACATTTCGTATATGATGGACGAAAAATCGTCACAGGGGCAAGAAAATTTCCATTCGCAGGCAAAAAATGCAGGGACGACCGTCCCTGAATCGCCCGCTGATATGACCGTCCCTGGTTATCCGAAGTTCCCCCCCTAGTTATCCGAAGTTCCCCCGAATTTTTTGTCGTCTGGGCAAGGCGTGTTAGAAGGCGGGCAGGGCACACATGCGCGGCGGTGTGGTCTGCGATGATTTTTGACAAGCCGCCAGGCTGGAAAGCGACATGATGAAGGCAAGGATGCGATTTCGATGGATTCCAATTTTGTTGGCTTTGGGTGCCAGCACAGGCGTGTCCGCCCAGGATGGGCCGCAGTTTCGTACCATAGACGGACGGCAGGCGGTGGTTTCCAATACGCCGGCAACGCAGGCGCTGAAGGCCGATGTCGTGCCTGGCGGCGGTGCGGTGGCAGGGGCTGAGGTGGCTGGTGCAGACGCCGGCGCGGTGGCTATTGGCGAGAAGGGGCAGAAATCTCTGCCCGTCTCGGATATCACGTTGCCGGCGCCGCGTATGGCTTCTAAGGAGAAAAAGGCCGAGCTTGCCGCGGCGGTTTCCCGCATTCTCAAAGATGGTGCGATGGTGCGCACGACTGTGGGCATTCAAATCATCGACATGGATTCGGGCGAGATGCTCTATGAAAAGGACCCCGACAAAGCGCTCAAACCTGCCTCTAACATGAAGCTTTTGACGACGGCTGCGGCGCTGTATATCCTGGGCGCCGACCATCAGTTCGAGACGCTCGTTTATGCCGAGGGGAAAATTGAAAAAGGCGTGCTCCGGGGCGATTTGCATATGCACATCGGGCATGATTTCACCTGGTCGACGCGATTTTACGAATCCGGCGATACGCCGATGGCTGGATTGATTCAACAAATTCGGAAGCTTGGCATCAAGTCTGTTACCGGCAAGGTCATCGTGAGCGGGCACGTCGTCTATGGCGGCGAGGCAACGGGCACCCTCTCGACGGCCGCGCACCTTCAAAAGGCTGGCCAGCGCTTTTCGACGCTTTTGCGAAACCAGCAGATTACCCATGGCGGACTGGCCGTCCGGCAAACCGCCAAACCCAGCGGTGAAGTCATTGCCAAGTGGCGATCGCCCGTGCTTTCCGAAGCCATTGTGCCCATCAATCGGGCCAGCCATAATGAGTACTCGGATTTGCTGCTCATTGCACTGGGCTGGCATCATTCCAAGAAAAACACCTACGAGGCCGGTTCAAAAGCCATCATGGAATGGCTCAAAACGATGGATTTGCCGACCAAGGGGATTGTCATTGCCGATGGATCAGGGCTGTCCCACGACAATCGCCTCAGTGCCACCTTTCTCAATGCACTGACCCTGCGCATGCTCCGCTCGCCCTATGCGCGAGAGTGGGCAGCCTCCATGTCGATAGCCGGTTTTGACGGCACCTACGGCGGCCGCCTCGCCACCAACGACGCCAAGGGCAGAGTTTATGCGAAATCCGGCACCCTGCGCGATGTGATTTCCGGGTCGGGTTTTTTCGTGAATGCACAAGACGGCCGCACCTACGCATTTTCGATCATCGTCAACGACATGCGCCAGAAGAAAAACACGCGGCTCGCCATTGATCGGATCGTGCGCGTTTTTCTCAATGACAACTACGGCGTTTCGCGTCCCGAGGTGCCGATGATGGCCTCATTCCGGCGCGAGGCAGACGGGCGAGTCATGGCCAGGTGGGAAGCCGTCGCGGGGGCTGTGGGTTATCGGGTGTATCGGTCTGAGGATGGGCATGTCTGGGAAAAGTGCGCGGAGACAAAGGACACGGCTCTTGTCATGCCCAATGCGCCTGCACATATCCGCCTTACGGCCGTTTCCGATAAAGGCGGCGAAAGCAATACATCGCTGGTGTTCAGCTACCGTCCGGGCGAAAAACGCATGACGATAGTCGATCAGGCCAGATGCCGGGCCGACAGTTCGATGCGTCCAACCAATCATATCTTCACCCACGAACGCCCCCTGGCGTCTGTGGTGCCAAACGACTGGGGCGTCGAGACCGTCCGGTATGCCGCCGACCTGCCCAATGCAGACGGCTATCTGTGGCATGATGTGGCATGTGGCGGACGCCTGGCCATCGACGAATCGGCGCTCTCCTCGGTCGTCGCCAAAGATGTGCCCATTCTGGTCAACCTCGTCGATGCCCACCAGGTCAGTCTGCCCAATGAGTGCGCCCCCAAAGAGGGCAAAATCCTGGGTTGCTTCAAGGATCCTGTCATTTCGATGGATCGGCGCCTCGGCGACGAACGCCAGGAAAATCAACGCCTGAAAAAAGCCGCCGGCTCGGGCTCCTCGCGCCCGACACAGGTCGCCCTCTGGAAAGGCGCCAGCACCTGCCTGACGATGGCGGGCATGCCCGTGGCTGCTTGCGAGAAATCCGGCGAGCAAAAGGCGTACGTGCTGACAGGCGTCGACCTGCAAGCCCTCGATAGTCAGAAAACATCGGACGCCGTCTGGAAAATGCTGATGAATCCCTGATTTTTGGCCGCAGCAGAACGGGCGACCAGGGACGGTCGCCCCTACAAAAATTGCCCCCATTTGGCAATTTTTTCGTCTGTTGGGGGCAACGCCCCCTGCGCCGCTATCGGCCGTGGCCGATACGCGACTACCCCCTTTGCGGGGCCTCAATCGCCGGCCCCGCAACGCCCCGCTTTTTTAGTTTTTTTGTGGGGGAGCATTGCTCCCCCACACCCCCTGCAATGCTACGCATTGCTTGTGGGTGAAGTGGCAAAGCGCATCGTTTGTGGCCAAAATAGTTGGGAGGGCAGAAAACTGCAAACATGTGGGGAGATGTTTTCACTGGGAGTGCGGGCATTTTGCCCGCTCCGGGGGATTTGCCTCGATCTTTAAAACGCGCTTGCTAACTCTGTTGAATTGTGTTAAAATTCTTCGGGATTTTTGGCATTTTAAATGTCTTGTCAACCCTTAAACAATGGATGTACGTGATGCGATGGAACAGAACAGAACAGAACAGAACAGAACAGAACAGAACAGAACAGAACAGAACAGAACAGAACAGAACAGAACAGAACAGAACAGAACAGAACAGAACAGAACAGAACTAATAATGTAGCCAGGTATATTTTCCACCTTTTATGTTTTTTGATGGTGGTATTGGCCGGTTGCAAATGGGATGACTCGCTGCATAGAGATTTTGTTAACGACGATGGCACAGTCGCACCCAAATGCCCCGGGTTGGCATATATTGCCACGGCCAATGGGCCGTGCGGGAGAGACAAGTGCGAAGACTTCAAATCGTCCTTTAAGCACGATAATTGTCCGAAACATCATGTGTGCCAGATGGATGAGGATGGGGAAGCCTATTGTGATCCTACCCGGTGTCCGGCAGGGTTTGTTCTTTGCGGAGGCGGGAGATGTATTAGTCCCGATAGTGATCCCGAATTTTGTGGTTCGTACGATACATGCGAACAGGGCGTGTCGTGTTCTGCTAATCAAAGATGTCAAAAGGGAGAGTGTAAGGAAATTTGTGGTGAGAACGTCTGTGTTTTTGTTCCTCACAGTGAGTGCGTAAGTGAAGATATCGCGGGAAGGCGGTGTGGTTCAGACTGTGTAGATTGCAACGAAAATTCTGAAAATGGTAAAGTTTCGGAGTACGCTTGTCGTGATAGCCAATGCGTGATCAAAGAATGTATGTTTGATCATCATATGACCGGAGAAGGCACGTGCGTAGAAAACAAAAACAATGCCTGTGGTTCGAGAGAAAGTATCGATGTTAAAAATTGTATGGATCCGAAAGGTTTTTGCGTTGCAGGCCGATGTGTCTTCACGGAATGTCACGAAGGTTTCAGCCTTATTATGGGTGAATGCCACCAGGGCACGGTTAACCAATGTGGTCAAGGTCAACAAAATTGCGGCAAAACGTTCAATGGTTGGGGAACCGGCGTCTGCAAAAATGAGAAATGCGAAGCATCAAGCTGTACAAAAGGTTTTTGCCTGAATAAAGACGAAAGCATATGTATAGCGGGCACATTCAACATACAGAATTGTGGGATGGTGGGTGAAGATAGCATATGCGTTTCCTGCGGCGATGGAGAGATGTGCATCGACGGGGAGTGTGTCGCCTCAAAATGCTCTGAGGTACCAGCAGGTATTTGTCCAGCAGCTTGTGATGAAAGCTGCTTGTGTCAGGACGATAAGGAAGATGAACGCTGTGGTTCGAATTGTACCAATTGTAAAATGATAAACCATGTCAAGGATGTTACGTGCGATAAGGGCGCATGTAACATCACCGAATGCCAACCAGGTTATCATATCGTGGCAGACAGCTACGGTATGTCATGTGCCATCAACACGCCTAAAGCGTGCGGAAAGCCGAATGAAGTGGGTAAGAATTGTGAACCTGAAAGCAGCCACGTTCTTGTTTCCGAATGCAGGGAAGGCGAGTGCGTGATCATTGTGTGTGCCTCAGGCTATGCGTTTAGAGAAGAAACCCAGGCGTGTGAAAAAAATTCAGATGATTGCTGTGGTGAGGCATGTACAAATTGCGAAAGAGATGCATTTGTGAATGGCGTGGGTTTTTGCAGATCGGATGGTAAGTGTGAGTTTAAAACATGCAAAAGTGGTTTCAACCTCTCCATCAATGGGCAACAATGTCTTCCTGAGGTTGAGTGCTGTGGCAGTTCCTGTACGCCGTGTGGAAACGGCGAGACTTGTCATACCGCCACCGGCAAGTGCCAATGTGGCACAACAGGGCAATTGTGCCAGGGCGAGCAAATCTGCAACAACAGCGGTCAGTGCGCATGCCCAAGTTATGCACCTGTGTTTTGTGGCAATACATTTTGCATCAATCCAGACAGCGATGCAAGGTTCTGTGGAGCTGGTGCGAACTGCACTCCTCAGGGGAGAGCGTGCACTGCAGGTCAGATATGTTCGAATGGCAGTTGCCAGAGCTCTTCTTGTTCTGGTGTGGTATGTGGCGGCGAGTGCATCGACCCCAAGACGAGCGCTGTGAATTGTGGGGCGCAAGGTGCATGCAGCAATCCAACAGTCGGGGACGTCAACTATCAGGGTGCGGTTTGTTCAGGTGGGACAGCTTGTGTGAGTGGCAGCTGTGTGTGCCCTTTTGGGCAGATTCTTTGCAACGGCAGCTGTATCAATCCACAGACGAGTCCGACGAGCTGTGGTGCAAGGGGTACGTGCAGTCATGACGCCCGGGTTGACCACAACTTCAAAGGGGTCGACTGTGGTGCAGATGCGAGCTGTGTGGGTGGGTTGTGTCAATGTAAGGGGGCAACGACGACTTGCAGTTTGGGGGAAACCTGCAATGGCAGCGCGTGCCAATGTGGTACAGGCACGAACGTAGTGATATGTGAAAACCCGGAAAACCCAGAAAACCATTGTAGCAATGAGCCCAAGTGCCGTGTTGACTGCTCGACTCGGGCGAATGATCCTTATGTGGCACTGTGTGATGAGGGTGCGAGTAAAAAGTGCATCAACTCGGGCTCAAATAATACGTATTGTGGGGCTCGTGGTACATGTGTGGGCGCAACTTTTTCGAATTCTAAGGGAAGGACTTGTTCAAGCGGTCAAACCTGCGTAAACGGCTCGTGCCTGTGCTCTAATAACATGATTGGATGTGGCAGTGGGTGTGTTGATCCACGGAGGAGCAACGAGCATTGTGGGGCAGGAGGAGCATGCGTTACAGGCGGTGCAGCTACACTTGATTTTGTGGGGTCGAAGTGTGGGGGGGGCACATGTAAGGATGGAATGTGTGAATGTTCTCCGGGTACGATCTGTCGAATTAATGAAACTTGCGTTGGCGGTGAGTGCAAGTGCGGCACAGGAAAAGCATGCGCGAGCAATGAATTCTGTAGTGGCAACGATTGTTTGCCATGTTTAGGTAACTGGTCGATTAATATGGCTCTGTGTGATGGGAAGTGTATCAGAACGAACACGAGTAGCGAGTTCTGTGGTGCTAGGCGTGAATGCAACAGCCCCGATCCAAACAGCAGCCACTATAAGGGGGTGACCTGTTCAGGTAGCCAGGTCTGCCTGAACGGTGTGTGTGTACCCAAACCATAGCCGCTTTGTCTGCAGGGGTGAGCGCAGGGCGACCGCAAGGGTCGCCCCTACACCCGCCACCGCAGAAGGGAAATCTGCATAAAAAACGGCAATTTTGGCCAAAATAATGTATCTCGTCCTCTACCCACAAGCGATACGCAGTATCGCAGGGGGTGTGGGGGAGCTGGCTCCCCCACGAAAAAAACAAAAGGGGTAGAGATGGCCTTCGATTTTCAGAGCTATATTGCGCAGCACAAAGTTTCATCTGCTCGCCCGAACATTGTCTTCGAGAACTATGCCTATGTCGAAGACATGCAGCGTTTGCGGCAACTTGCCGGTATACCTGGTTTGTCCCGGCTCATTGAACTTGGGATGGCGGCGTGGCGGATGACTGACAGGCCGCGCCTGAGGCGCAAGTCGTATGAGCTTGGGCTGGATGAGCGCCTGCCGCGTTTGTGGCGAGAGGTTTGTGCGCGATTTGGCGTCCCTCCCATGGCGGTGAGAATTGTGCCCGATCAGCCGCAGTTTTTTGCCCCCTATGGCGACGGAAAGGATGTCTTTTTTGGCTTGTCTGTGCCTGCAGCCAGCCTGCCCCCCGCCGCCCTTCGATTCGTCTTCGGGCAGGGTCTCGGGGCCTGGGCCAATGGCCATGTCCCCTATATGACCCTCATGCGTTTTGCGAATACCCTGACCTATGGTGTTTTGGGGAAAGCTGCGCAGTGGATGGATTTGCTTTTGCGCTGGCAGAGAGCCGCCGCCGTCACGCAGGACAGAGCCGGGATGCTGGCCTGCCGCGATGTCAGCGCTGCCATTCTCATGATCATGAAGTCTGAGCTCGATTGGGGTGACGATGAAATCATGAAGGAAATTCGACGCTATCACAATCATCTCGATGTCGACTGGGGGACGCGCGAAGTCGCGCATCGCGTCAGGGCGCTTTCGTGTTTTCTGCAAAGCGATCTTTATGCGCAGGCAAGCGGGCATCTGGTCATCGACAGCCTGCCCATGGAAAGGATCGATGAAGAAGTGCAAAAGAGCCTTCGGGAACTTATCAGCGTTTAGGTAATTTGCACGTTAACCATTGCTATATTGGGTTGTGCCTGAAATGAGATGACTCCACTGGGAGTGCGGGTATCCTTCGATTAGAACTGAAGGAAACGGATGACTCCACTGGGAGTGCGGGTATCCTTCGATTAGAACTGAAGGAAATGGATGACTCCACTGGGAGTGCGGGCATCCTGCCCGCTATTTTGTGTTCATCCACCCTGCACTTCCTGCAGACCATTCCTGCGGTGTTTTTACCAACCCCGCTTTTACAGGGTTGTTGCGGATGTAATTGCGGATTACGCCTAAATGCTTCTCGTCACGGATAAAGCGGTCATAATGTTCGTGCATCCAGAACTCGCCTGTGCGCCCCAGCAATCTGTTGGCCTTGGTAGCTGTGAATGATTTCCACGAGTGAATAATGGCTGACAATGCAAATCCGGTGATGGTCTCAATGAGCACATGGACGTGGTTTGGCATGATGCACCATTCCAATAGTCGGTAACGTTCTCCATCGAAATGCAACAAAGCGTTCTGAACGATACAGGAGATTTGTGGATTGCGTAAAAAACATGCACCATGTCCAGCATCTTCATATTGTTCGATGCGTTTGCGCAGCTCAAATTTTTGGAAATGCGGTCGAGAATCTTTCGTATCCAGTGCCGATAGTTCATTTTTCCATTGTTCAAGTATTTTGACAGGTAAGCTGTCGCGTAATCGAAACGTAATGGATTGTATCAGTCCGGTGGCGTCGAAATGAGGAAGATAACCGCGTGAATGCCAGCCAGCAGAGATTTTTGGGGTTAATACGGCGGGCAGGATGCCCGCACTCCCAGGGATACACCCATTTGATTTCTCATCACCGAACATCTTTCTGCTCTCATGTTTTCTATGGCGGGCAGGATGCCCGCACTCCCAGCAATACTTCCCGACTCCCAGGGGTGAGACGATACTTCGTACAAGCTCCCGATGTTAAAAAGGCAAGTTTTGATCATTGGATGAAAAAACCGTCAAAGGGGCATTATTTTTGTCCAAAGGCGATGATTTTTGCCCCAAAGCAATGCGGCAGCATTGCAGGGGGTGTGGGGGAGCAATGCTCCCCCACAGAGCGTAGGGCAACGCCCTACGAGCGGGGCGTTGCGGGGCCGGCGACTGAGGCCCCGCTTTTGGGGGTAGCCGCGTATCGCGCTCGCCTCGCAGTCGCCCAAATGGGCATCTTCGTCGTCAGCGGCGTCGTTGTGGTCGGTCATGTACGAAGTGTGCTCCCTTCCATGCCTCCTTGCTTCCTGGAATCTGCACCATTTCGACGCCGCGACCCTGCCGTCAGTGATAAGGCGAGGGCGATAGCGGCGCAGGGGGCTCGGCCCCCACAGGTTCATGTGTCTGCCCTGTTGGTGACGCTACTTTGGCAGATACCATCGGTTTGGGGATGGTTTGGGTGGGGGGGCTTTCAGGTGTTTCAGGCGTTTTTTGATTTTGACCCAGCGAGATGAGCGGCCAAGGAAAGTCCAGTGAGCGATCATGGTGAGGGGAATCATCGTAAACGCCCAAATCGCGAGGTAGAGGAAGTGGTGGGGTATGTCGGCTGTGGGGGGATACAGGATAAGATCGAGCAGTGCCCAGTCGACGACGGCCACCATGCCGAGGGTCATGAGGATGTGGATGATGGCCAGGGATTGGCGCTGGGCGCGGAAGGAGGAGTGGTAGAGAAAAATCTGGGCGAAGAGGACGATTTGCAGGACTGCCAGGGGGAAGAGATAGTTTGTCGATACCAGTGAGAAGTGGACGGTGCCGGCGGTTAACGCGATGACTGAAAAGAGCATTTGAAGCAGGGTTAGCGGCATGATGGGCATGCGGCCGGGCACGCGCATGAGATTGCCGTTTATGGACTCGTCATCGGGTGTCGAAGTGGTTTCGGCAGGCTCCAGGGTTTCGGCGAGCGCAGGGGAGAGTGTGGTTTTGGCGGGTCGGGTGGTATTGTCGGTCGTGGGGGCGATGCTTTTGATGGGTGCGTTGGGCGAGGATTGGGCAGGTGCAGTGGGGTACAGAAGGCTTTCGCCCAGAAGGCTTTCGCCAAACAGCGTGGTGTCATCGGCAATGTGGCTGGTGGGCGGTGCGCTGGGCAGTGATTCGGCGGGTGCAGGTGCATGCAGAAGGCTTTCGCCCAGAAGGTTTTCGCCAGACAGCGCAGTGTTGTCGGCGACGTAACCGGCAGGCGGGGAAGCCTGCGCAGGCTGAGGGTTCGCAGGCGTGTTTTCTTGCTGAACGGGCGAGGTTGACGACACGTTGACCTTCATCATGGGGGAATTGAGTATGGTGTGCCAAATAAAAAAGCACCGCGCGCTTTCGCGCGGTGCATGGATGGCAGCGCAACGGTATTTGTCTGGTCAGCTGCCGCTTATACCCTGAACCATCCCATTAACATTAAAATGTAATCGTGTTGCCACCGATAATATCTGCTGCGCTAGGCCGGTTTGTCTGTTGTGTCTGTTGTACTGGTCTTGTGCCGGGTCGGGGTCTGGTAGGGCCCGTATCGCTTTTGGGGGCTTCCTGGACGACATGCTGCAGGGCCAGCACCTGGGTTTCGAAGCCTGCCGAAGGGATGGCGGTCAGTGCCAGCGTGGTCGATTCGTAGCTCGGAGAGAGTTTGTAAAAGTCGGGCGCCTTGAGGGTGGCAAAATAGTATCCAAGCCCGCCTCCGATGGCCAGCACGACAGCGGCTGCGGCGGATCCGATGATGATGCGCTTTTTGAGCTTTTCGCGCCTTAAGACTTCGGGATCCACGGGTTTGGGTTTCATGAGATCAAGTTTGACCTGATTCTCGAGAATCAGGCTTTTCAGCTTGAATTGTTCATCGTGCTCGCGTGCTTCTTCTGCGGCCTTGCGTCTGGCTTCTTGCTCGGCCTGCTGCCGCTTTTGGGCCTCTTCCTCTTCGTCGACCTCGCCTGCTTCCAGGCGCCGTTTCTTCTCAAGGTCAGCCAGCATCTGCAAACGCCGCTGCTCTTTTTCTTCCAGACGCCGCTTTTCCTCAGCCAGTTTGCTGGTGGCTTCGCGCCGCTTTTTCTCCTCAGCCGCTTCCTGTTCTGCCCGCTGTCTGGCTTCTGCCTCACGTACTTTCTGCAGCTTTCGCTCCTCCTCGGCTTCGATTTCGGCATTCGATTCGCCAAGCAGGTTGGATAAGAGTTTACCGGCGTTGTCACCGCTTTTGCGTGCATGTTCTGTGACGTCGGCACGTGCCTTTTTTACGCGCGCGACCTCTGCCACTTCGTCGTTCAGACCGATATCGGTGGCTTTCGACAACTGATTCAGCGCTTGGCTCAGGGATGCATCATTGCTGCTCATTGGCTCTCTCCTTACCGAATAGTGTGTTGATATTGACAATTCCATGAGAGCAGGCCAGCACAAGGTTCTGTATGAACCTTTCGAGGCCTTCCTCGGATCCTTAAGGGTACTCGAAATCGATTATTTTCGCAAGCAAGGGTTTGACAGCGATGCCCAGCGCCATTAGATGACACTGAACGATCGAGGTTCCGAGCTGTGTAACCCTGTTGATCGTCTGGATATTCTATGTAAACCGGGTGAGCCGCAGGAGAGAGAATGAGCGCATCGCAAATTGCCTTTCATTTGCAGACGTTGTCTATTCCGACAACCGCAAAGCGCCTGGTTTCACTCTGGTTTGGGGATGTCGATCGCATTCAGCTCATGAGTGGCACGGCTTTTACAGGTTCGGCGACTCTGTGCGCCGTCTATGCCTTGTCGGGGCGTATGCAGTACTACCTGGTTTTTTTGTCTCTGGCCAATCGTCCGGCCGAGATTTGGCGGTGCGGCCCGGAAGAAATCAAATCGAGTGAGGCCTGCGCCTTCGAAATCGAGATTCTTGCGCATCTCAGGCACCAGGGCATTGTCCTGGCGCCTACGCTCCAGAGCTCGCCAAGCTATCGGCAGATCCTCAAAAATTTGCCCTTTTCCTTTGGCCATGACGATAACACGCATCCCGCCGGTTTGTTCGATCCACCCGGCGCACCACAGGAAAAGCGCCTGTCGGCGTCCGACAAAAACGATCTTAAGGCGCTTCTGACATTTTTTTAGCCAGGATTCCTTATATGTTGTTCGCGCAGTGGCATGCTTCTCTGTCTCGCTCCCTCTTCGCCTTCCTTATCGTCCTGTTTGGAGTGCTCGCACTCGGGTGTGCCGCATCCAAGAAGGACATCGAAACCAAAAAGCAAGTCGATATCGACTACCAGATGGCCGTGAACTTCTTCGACGCGGGCGAGACGGCTCAGGCCATTCGCTCGCTGGCACTGGTGCTGGCCAGTGATCCGAATCATGCCGAGGCAAACCATCTGATGGGCTTCATCCGCATGGGGAGAAAGCAGTATTCAGAAGCTGTGACGCATTTCAAACGCGCGCTTGAGGCCAATCCGAACATGCTGACATGCAAGAATAATCTGGGCGTTGCCTACCTGTTTCTGGAGCAGTGGGAGGCTGCCGCTGTCATCTTCAAGGCCCTCACCCAATCGCCGCTTTACACCTCCCCATGGCTGGCTTTCGTGAACCTGGGCTGGGCATACTACAAGATGGGGATGCTCCCGGAAGCGCGCGAACAAACAGAAATGGCCATCTTCCTCAATCCGGATCTCTGCCTTGGCATGAACAATCTGGGCATCATTTACCAGGAAATCGGGCGCGATTCCGATGCCATCAAATCGCTCAATGACGCCATCGCAGCCTGCGGCAACTACCCCGAACCCCACCTGCACTTGGGGCTGATTTATGCCAGGATGGGCGAAGTCGCGAAGGCGTACCAGCACTTTAAACGCTGTGCCGATCTTACCCCAAGGTCCGATCTGGGCAAACGGTGTGCTTCAAATGCAGAAGCCGTGCGATAAGCATGCATGCAGGCACATCGTTCGCCCCTGCGTTGTTGCCCTCTGATAATTTTTTGCCCCGTTGACGATTTTTCGTCCATTACGCACAAAATGTTGCCTTTTATTTTAAGGGGGGCCTTGCGCAAGGCCTACATGTGGGCTTTTTTTTGAGGGGGCCACGCCCCCTGCGCCGCTATCGCACTCGCCTTATCACTGACAGCAGGGTCGCGGCGTCGAAATGGTGCAGATTCCAGGAAGCAAGGAGGCGTGGAAGGGAGCGTACTTCGTACGTGACCGACCACAACGACGCCGCTGACG
>Ga0209737_10001906_pt1 | contig 14687 bp, 10 predicted proteins | sample TergutCu122P3_FD_187284 | JGI IMG/M metagenome (GOLD analysis project Ga0209737, IMG submission 187284) | Cubitermes ugandensis P3 segment gut microbial communities from Kakamega Forest, Kenya - Cu122 P3 (SPAdes) (version 2) | ecosystem: Host-associated > Arthropoda: Insects > Digestive system...
TATATAACACGTAGGTATCGTTAGTTTTGTCTATGGAATTATTATTGAAAAGATTTGATTTGTTTTTGATGGATCGACCTGTTGGTGCAGGGACGCTTTCGAGATTTCCCTTGTGGCCTACGATTGTTGACAACGCCTTGTTCGACACGATGCCGTAAAAATGGGAACTTTGAAGTGAGTTCCATCAATTTTACCCAAGTTACCCATTCACGTTTTTTGGGGGTGAGTAAAAACGCGACATTTCGTACGAAACCGTGTAAATGTTAAGATTTTCGTTTATCAACGTTCGCAGGTCCTCAGAAAATTATGAGGAGAGCCTATTATGAAAAGAATTTTGTTTTTTGTACCGAGCATTGTTTGTTTGTACTTCGCAATGAATGTCCTGTCTGTATCTGCGCAGACAATTCAAATGCCGGGCCTTTATTTCAACAACGGGAACCCTTTTACAACTGTCCAGATTTTCGCGCCGCCACAAGGTTCTGGCTACCACAGCCACACCGTAGCCAATTGGGAGGTAGCCTCCGTTGTAAAAAAGGGCCTTGGTAATGCGTCCCCTACCACATATAGTGGGGACTTACAGTATTACGTCACCCGCTACTGGCCTAATGCGAACCACTATGCTACGGGAACATCCGTGGGCACGGATGGGAAAATCAAGGTGCCACAAAACACCGCTTTTCGTGCCGGTGATGTTTACTGGGTATACGCCTATCTTGATGGTGATATATTTATTGCAAAACCGAGCGAAACCTCGCATGACTATACCGCTCACGTTTCTGCCAACCGTACTTGGACATATTATCAAAGTACCCTAAATTGCCCGTCGTTATGTTACAATATTGATGCAGGGTGGTACAGTACGCCGTCGCAATACTTGTACGGTCCAGCTATATGGTCTTCACAATTTATGAAGATTTATCTTCCTCCCCCTGCTACAGTAAAAGTGTTCAGAGCAGCAGGGGTATCGAATCTCCAAGCATACTATCTCAAAAGCAACAGTGTGGCTAACGGTACCTTGGAGGCGCAAGCGGTAAAGACAACCAACGCAAACGGCCAAGCAGTATTTCATGTACGGCAAGCCTATGGCACCAGTGGGTATGGAGTTGATTTTGGAAAATGCTTACATACAGCCACACGCTGCTGCGTGGTTCAAGGTAATAATCCGGGATGTAATTGCGTCAATTGTGGTCATGGTTGCACAACATGTAACGTGTACGTTGTTAGCATTCCCAGTGCAACCGCGACAGCGCGTGTAAAAAAGTACGATGTCCCGGTCGCAAATGCAGTGGTGCATCTTCTTAACACGGCCCAAACTCAATTTGTAAGTTCATCACCGGGGCAAACTAACCAAAATGGAGATGCTACATTTACACCACCCGCCAGCTCATCATATCGATACGTTGTTGTGTCCGGAGGAGCTCAGTACACCACAGGAATAACCTCGGCTCCCATTTCTAACGCGATTCACGATATTAGGATTGAGCCCAAGGATGTACCGACTCTAACACTGCCATCACAGGGCGCACAATTTTCAAATGGTGCCACAGTGTCCTTTAGCTGGGGGACAGCCCCTAGTGCAGCTAAATACGTTTGGTGCATTGCCCATGAAAGCCAAACAAGCTGGTCCGCTTACGATATGGGAACCCAAAGGAGTATAAGTGTCGCTTTAACCGGTGAAGGTACTTGGTACTGGCAAGTCAGGGTATTTAATTCGTCGGGACAACAAATTGCACAAAGTGTGGACCGCTATCTTACTATTGGCGGAAAGAAGTCGTCCTCCTCCTCAAACGATAGTTTTTATAATGAGAAAGAGGGGCTTTTATTAGACGACTACGGCTATACTTTTTATGATACAAACAGCGAAGTGGACCAGCCTACCGAGCAAAGTTCAATCGGCATCATAGTTATGCAAGGAGAAAAAGATTTAGTGCCTTTCGATTTCAACAAAAATGATTTCTTATCGCAAAAAAACGACAGTGCGCTACAGGAGATTGTACTGCTTGAAATCGAACAAGTTGACCAAATTGATGAGAGATCGAATAACCCCTTGACCACCTCTGGAGGTACTTTAGTGCTTAAACCAATAGTTGATCAACTTACTTTTGAAGCGACAGAAGGTGGGCATAGTGATAATCTCAATCTGCACAATCTGGAAGAATTTATGTGGTGGGCAATCTGCCCAGAGTATTTCGAGCTTTATAAGCTAATGCTGTTGTACGATGAATAGTGTTCGAGGAACGTAGATGTCCTTCAACATCAAAGAAAAGAGCCTCCCATCCTATCAAGCAGTGCCATTGGCTTTTAAACTGTAAACAGGGGCGTTTCTTAGCCACGAAAAACACGGATTATCACGGAAATAAAGATAAAAAAACAAAAGTGTTTGTTTTCATTTTCTTTGTTCAAATTCCGTGTTTTTCCGTGTCTTCCGTGTGGTCACAAGGTGGCGTTCGTTTACAGTTTGTTGAATGATACATTTGGTGGAGAAGACCCGTGAATGCTGCCAGCGGTGATAATGAAGAAGCATATTCCAATCATCATTCTCCTGATCGGCTCTGCCCTGCTTGTCGGGATTAGCGTCCAAACGAGCATGAACCGTACGGAAGTTGCCCATTTCGGTGCGGCGATCTACTCCTGGCAAACTTTAAAGTTCGACTTGTTCCACGTCAATCCACCTGCGGGGCGCATGGTTGCCGGGCTACCGATGTTCTTATGTCAGCCGGAGTACGATTGGGACGCCTATTCGGAACGCCCCCGGGACCGGAGCGAATGGGCTGTAGGTACGGCATTGATCCATGCCAACCCTCCGGAAAAAATCCGCTGGATGTTGATTCTTGGACGGTGCGCCCTCATCCCTTTCATTTTTCTCGGCGGCCTGGTCGGGAGCCGTTTTGCCGCAGACATCTATGGCACCGCCGCAGGGATCGTCTTCACGATCTTTTGGAGTTTTTCACCACTGGTACTCGGATGGGGTGCGACCCTTTGCCCCGACATGCTGGCCGCGTCGCTCGGCATTATTGCCTTGGCCTGGTTCCGGCACTGGACCCGAAATCCGACCTGGTCAAACGTCGCCTGGGCAGGCGTTGGGATCGGGCTTTTGCCGCTCGCAAAGTTGACCTGGGTAATCGCGTTTATCCTGTTTTCGCTCCTTTGGGGCCTGGCGGTCAAGCGACCGTCCTGGAAGCAGATGGCTGTCGTGCTACTGATCGCACTCTATATACTGAATATGGGTTATCTCTTTGATGGGTCATTCCGTCCGCTCAAGGAGTACACTTTTCTATCGGAAACACTTGGCGGACCGGAAAGCCTGGACAACCAGACCGCTAATCGTTTCTCCGATTCCGTGCTTGGAATCATTCCTGTCCCGTTGCCGAAAGAGTTTGTTTTGGGGATCGACACTCAAAAAAGGGATTTTGAAAAGGGACTCGAATCCTATCTGCTGGGTGTCCATTCCGACCGAGGCTGCTGGTGGTACTATTATTTTGTCGTCCTTTTCCTGAAAGAGCCAATCGGAACGCTGATTCTCGTCGGCCTATCGGTTTATTTACTCGCGGCAAAACGAGAATGCCGGGCAAGCTGGAACGATGAGCTATTTGTTATTCTCCCGTTCCTGACTTTATTCTGTCTGGTGAGTGTCCAGGACGGTATCGCCATTCACCCGCGATACCTGCTTCCCGCTATGCCGTTTTTCTACCTGTTCGCCAGTCGGTCGGCGAAGGCGTTCTCCTTGAGTACCCCCTATTATGGCAAAACGGTCGTAATCGCCCTGACCTGGATGGTCCTGAGCAGCTTGCTCACCTACCCCTATTCGATGTCGTATTTTAACGAAATGATTTCCCCAAAAAATCGGCCGAACTATCTTTTGGGGAGTAATATCGATTGGGGGCAAGATGCCTATTTTCTGAAATCCTGGCTCGAAAAACACCCGGAAGCGTCACCGATCCGGATCGCCTACCCGTGCCCGGAAACGATCGAGCGGATCGGGATCAGGTCGGCAGGTGTTCCTTCAACGGAACGGCAAAGCGGCTGGTTCGTGCTTGGGCTCAACGATCTGTACGCAGCCTCCGGACAATACTCCTGGCTACTCAAGGAAAAACCGAAAGCGGTTGTTGGTCACTCGATTTACGTGTATCATATACTACCGGATCCGCCGGAATCGGAACGACAAGAGGTACTGCATGAGTGAATCCCCCCTGACCGACCGCCCGTGGTGGCAAATGAGCCTGTTGACCTGGCTTGGGCTCGTGACACTGGCAACCGTTAGTATCGGGCTGAGTACGGGCCTGATCCCTTTTCAGCCGCAAACGGCCGCCTGGTTCCTCTACACCATTGATCCGCGTTACTGGCCGCTTTGGGTCGCGTACATACTTTGGGGGGCTGCTTGCTGGCGTCTTCTCGATTTACCTTATTGCCCCGATGTCATCCGTCGCGACGGAAACAAGATCAAATCGCTGATTGTGCTCGCGGTTTTTCTCCTGATCGCCATACAAAACGGATGGCAAAAGTTCGCCATAGAGATATTGACAAAGAACTGGCTCTATTACGGAGTCTATGAGCCATATATTATGGGACCAATTTCGCATTTTATGGTCAATGGTTATTGGGATTGGAAAACGTTTATTTCGCCAATACTGGGTCTGATTTTGTTCGGCACAATGATTCGCTTAATGATGTACTTGCGAAAAAAAGGAAATGTACAGGATGCCAAAACAGATAAATAGCGGTCGTTCGATCTGGTTGCTCCTTTGGGGTTGGGGCCTGTTCTTCGCATTCCAGACGGCCCCGCTTTCCGCAGCGGACAACGAGGCTGGCAGGATTAAACTCTTGGAAAAAGCCCCATACCGTCCCTTGTCGGCGGCGGACGTACTGGCGATCTCGGAATCGCCGTCGCCGAGTACGGCAGATGGGTATACGAGCGTGGTTTCCGTCGTTGACTGTTTTGACGATATGCTTTATCACTACACCGGAGGTCGCTACACGGATGAGCCGATCCGTTTCCGGCTCCGAACACCTTATTCGTTTGAGCCGGGCCAAACCTACCCACTTGTTGTCTGGTTTCATGGGCGCGGCGAAAGCGGACACGATAACCAGCGTCAACTGGCCCATAAACAGGCGGCAATCGATGTCCTGGCCGGGCCAGGGGCCAAGGAGTTTTTTGTACTCGTCGTCCAATGTCCGGAGGATAACAAGGAGTGGGCGGCCCACATCGATAAAGAGGACGGCAAAGGGGATGCGATGATCGTCATCCTTCGCGAGATCATGGATGCCGTGATCGACGAGTTCCCCGTGGACGAGGACCGGGTTTCTGTTTACGGCCTGAGCAACGGCGGCGAAGCGGCCTGCATGTTCGTTGCCCAGTCCCCGGAACGGTTCGCGGCACTTGCCATCGCTTCCGCCGTTCCGCCGAAGGGGATGCTTCCCAATAACATGAACATTTGGGTATTCTGTTGCGATAAGGATGAGGGCGTTCCTCTGGATCAGGTCCGGGAATCGGTAGACACCGCCCACCGTGAAAACGGATCCGTCTTCCTGACGGTACTCAATGCAAGCGATCACAATTCCTGGACATATTCCCTCAAAGACAAGAATATCCTTGGGTGGCTGGTCCTGCAAAAACGAGACTCGCCGTTTTTGAGTCCGCCGCCAGGTTGGAACGGGAACCAGCGTTCGATCCTAGCGACGATCCTCCTGTTCGGGTTTCCGACCCTCTGTTTCATCGCATTGAACTTCGTTGTTGTACGGTCCCGCAGGTGCCGATGTCAAAAGAATCACGAAAAAACCGGTTGACCTCAATGCCACTGGGGCTTGCGTTTTTGATCCTTGGGATCATGGGAGCCCTTGCGATCCTCGGTCATTACGTCTACCAGCCCACCACCGGCAAGGGTGGCGTGGTCTTGGAACGGCGCGGTAAAAATTATGATTATCTGCTTATCCGCCCTCATAATGTTTCGGACTCTGACCTGCCCCGACCGCTTTTGATTTTTTTGCACGGGTCCGGCGAGATTCACAAAAACCTCCGTGACCTGCGTCACGGAAGCCTCGTCCGTTACGCAAACGCGGCCTCGAACAAGGACGATTTTCCGTTCATTGTTGTTTGCCCGAAAGGGGACGGCCCCATCTGGGAGCCGGACTGCCTTATCGCTTTCCTGGACGAATTGCTGGCCGGTGATCCTGCCGTGGGTATCATTGATCCGGCCCGTGTTTACCTGACCGGTTTCAGTTTGGGCGGGTACGGCACCTGGCAAACGGCTGCCCAATATCCGGACCGGTTTGCCGCAGTCGTCCCGGTGGCGGGGGACAGCAATCCCGCCTGGGCGAAATCATTCGGATCATTGCCTGTCTGGGCATTTCATGGTGAAAAAGACAGGGCGGTTCACCCGAACCCTACTGTGGAAACAATCGCGGCCATTCGGGAATTCCGTGGAGAAATGGAGGATATCCGTTTGACTCTTTACCCCGAAATAGGGCATGAAATCGAGGGAATGACCTACCGCAATCCCGAATTATACCAATGGCTGTTGCGGCACCGGTCCGAAAAATAGTTGGATCATTGATTGACAAATGATTTTGTATTTTTTATACTCCACCTATATCCTGAATCATGGATGGTGTTTTTTTCCAAACAACAGAATCTTTCGAAAGGGTACATCTCATGGATAACGTGATGAAGAGGCGGGTGTTTTTGGGATCGGCGGTCGGCGCACTGGTCGCGGCACCTTTGGCAATAAAATACCTTACCGGTGACAAGGCAGGGGTTACCAACCGGAATTTCAACAGGGAACTGCAAGCCTACCGGAATATGGTAGACGTCCCGATCCAGACCATTGACGGCCCGGCCACATTTACGCTCCCGCTCCGCCCACCGGTCGGACAGGGGTGGACTTACCTGTTTTTCGCCCCTTCGGTGATGCCCAACGAGATTTCCACCGCGCCGCCGGGTGAGCCGGACGTATTCAATGTCCGAAAGGGATGGCTGGGCGTCGGCAGGACGCAAAGCGATCAAATTGTCTTCGTCGGCGGCGACGAAGAGAACAAGGAATACTCCCCGCGTTGGACAACCCCAAAGGAATCATCTGAAATCGCCCTGATGTTCCAGGACGGCAAACTGTTCCCGGCCAAGGAAAAAGGAACAGCGGCTCAATCGAACCGGGACACGCAATTTGAACACCTGCTCGGCCTGAATGTCCCTGCCGGTGACTTGAGTATTGGTCGGCAATGGCGAGCCAGCACCGGGCGAATCTTGCCGTTCCGTTATGCGACCACCTACCAGATTGCCGGTTTTGCGGAAGTCGCTACTTGTAAGACCGTCAACGTCCGTTTCGATGCCACTGTGCCCAACATGGCACCCGGCATGACATTGGAAAGAGGTCAAAGCCTGACCAATAAGCATTCGGGGAACGTCTATTTTGATTTGGAAACCGGTATGCTGGTACGGCAGGAGGTCGCCATGACTTCGACGGTGACCGGCATTAAGGGAACGGACAAAGACCTGGTGGTTGAAGGCAAATTCATCATCCAACTATTTCCCGCATAGTCGGTTATGATCGCCGTTTCGCGCCACACCTCATGGGACGCCATTCACCCGGACTCATTGCTCAACCTCGCCGGAGTCCGGCGGGTGACGCACGAATTCGGGTTCCTGCTCAGGCACTATTGGATGCCTGGGACGGAACTGACTTATGAACGTGTGACAGAGTCCACTCGTGCACGGATCGTCCGGCGTCCAGGAAAATGCAACGCGGACGCCATTTGGTGGCGGGAAACGGTTCAAGATAGTTCGGACGATTCCGTCCGGTCCGTCTGCTTCTGCATTTATGATCGTTCGGCCCAGACGTTCCGGACGCAGGGTATTTTGGACGAGACTATCGAGCCGGAATCTATTGAGGATGCCCGAATCCAGGCTTTTTGGAACCAACCGATCCTGACCCCATTGCTCCCGATACCGCTTGGGTTCCAGTGGCACGTCTCTGCCGAAAACGGCTATATGGACTTCCTATTGGAGTCAGAAACGACGGTCGGCGATATGCCTGTCCTGTTTGTGAGACGATACGGTCGGTTCACGCTGGACGGATCCGGCCCGGTTGAGCGGGAAGGGATCACCGCTTATGCCCTGGACCGCTCTGTGGTGTTGGAGGACCGAACCCGGGACCGGCTCGTTGATACCGGTCAGGAAGCACAACTGACCATTACCAAACTGACAAAATCAGTGCTTTTGCCACAGGACGAGGAGGAGTAAGCCGTATGTTTAGTCCCCTGTTCGTCAAGTATCAAACAAAATCCGGCCACCGTTACCTCTATGACTTGGGAACAGGCGAGATCATTGAGGTCGACGAGACGATCTACGCGATTGCCGACGACTACAGGCTTTTGACGCGGCAAGAGATTCTCGCCAAATACGAATCTCTCGGCCGCGATGCCGTGGAACAGGCACTAGCGGACCTGGCCGGTGTCCGCAAGGAAGGCTGTTTGGCCGACCACCCGCCGCAGGAACTTGCCCAAGTCGAACGAGTCCGGTTCGATGAAAAAGTCTATGACCTGGACGAGTTCTGGAAACAGGCGGCGTCGCTCCTGATCCTGGGCATTACGGAAAAATGTAATCTCTGCTGTAAATACTGCTGTTATAGCGGAGGGTTCGAGGGGTTCCGGGAACACGCGAACCGCTCCATGCCGTTCGAAACCGCAACCCTGGCCATCGACGATTATCTCACAAACCGGTCCGGTAATCCCTCCGACATGCTCCCGATCACGTTTTACGGAGGCGAGCCGCTTTTGGAACTGGACCTCGTCAAGCGAATCGTCCAGTACACCGACGAACGCGCCACCGTGGCCGGAAAAACGGTTTATTACTCGCTGACCACCAACGGTACTTTGCTCGATGATATTACTGTCGATTACCTGGTCGAGCATCGTTTCATGGTCATTATCAGCTTCGACGGCGCACGGACCGCCCATGACCGCTACCGTGTTTTTCCGAACGGGGCCGGTTCCTTCGACCTGACCCGGGCGAATATGAAGCGGTTCGTCGAGCGGTACTCGGACTATAAAAACCGGGGGATCAACATGGTCATGGCCCCGCCGTTTGAGTTGGACGAGGCCAAAAAATTTCTGGCCGAAGTTATTGACGACTTCCCGATTTCCCGTGCCACCTGGGTCAACACAGGCTCGCACAGTCGGTTGGCCCAGGTCGAGGAGCGGGCCACCCGGTACGGCTGCTATTCGGCCTGCCAGTTGCCTGGTACACCGGGCAACGCCTTCACCCGGCTTTCGGATTCCGACAAGGAGCAGCTGGCCCGGATGTGGGACAAGTGCATTGAAAGTCTTTCGCAGGTCGGGCTCATGGAAACGAAACGGCTGATGCCGCTTACCGCCGTCCTGTTCGAGCAGCAGTTCGATGTCTTTCACAACCGGCCGCGTTCACCCCAAAAGCCGGACTGGTCGTTGATGATCCCCTGCTTCCCAGGCTTTACGCGGCGGTTTTGCGACGTTGACGGCAATTATCGAATCTGCGAACGGGTGGACGATTCACGAGCGTTCGTTCTCGGAAATGTTTGGGACGGAATGCAAACGGCACAGCTGCGCCGTATCATGGAGATGCGCCGCCATTTCGGCGATTGCGGCAACTGTACCGCACTCAAGACATGCGACATCTGCTATGCCCGCATGTTCCGCTGTGACAGGGGCCAAACGGGTTATGACCCAGACTATGATGCCCTCTGCCAGCAGACACGAGCGGTCCATACCACCATGCTTCAGACCTACACGGAAATCATGGAAGAGAACCCGACCGCCTTTGATAGATCGTATGGGAGCACTCCGTCCCGGATTTTTTACGGGGTGCATCCCAAGCCGCTTTCCTCGGAAACGGTGAAAAAACTCGAATGTGAGTCCCTGGATTAAGGCGAGAAAAATAAGGACCGGTTCCGGAAAAAGGACAGGGTATGTTATAGCAAAAGTAGACTAATCGCCCCAAAAAGTAGGAGAAAGTAGACGCAAAGTAGGAGCAAATCGGGTGGCAACGGTGGGCAGGGACGTTTTTGAGGAAGTTTTTTGGGAATTTTTGAAAAAATTGGAAATTGTGAGATTTTTTTTGGTAGGAAATAACACCAAGTGAGGTCTAATATGTATGAGGCGAGGATGTTTTTATTATGGGCACTGTAGCATTAAAATGTGATCCAGTATTTTTTCAACACAGAATATGCAAAAGTCCCCGCGAAAGGCACAAAATTTCTCTTTTCTTCTTTAACTTTATTATAAAGGGTACGGTGAAAAAATGAACCCCTCGAAAAAATTTCAAAAGGAAACCCGTCGGTTACGGTTTGAACCGTTGGAAGATCGTGTTATGCTTTCCGTTTCTCCTCTCTCCTCTTTTTCCGATCAGCATGAATTATCCACTGTGTCGCTTCCTGAGTGGTCTCTGGAAACCTCAGAAAAGGTCGGGTGGCATGGGTATATGCCTGTAAATGTTTTGTTCGAAGATTCCACGACAGAGCAAAGCGGCCATTCTGTATGGGATGACTGGTTCGGACAGGGAATCATTGATGAAAATGGAAACATTCTGGATGATGAGGCTTATGAGAGAATAACAAAAGAAGCATGGGACAATACAGCTGAAAGAGCCGCGAGGGATGCACAAGAGGCAGATGCACAACGAGATTGGGAAAAAGCGGAGCAATTGGTGAGGGAAGGGAGAGACGTAGAGGTCATCAAACATGTCACAGAGCTGGGGGAAATCATAGAATTTCCAACTTTCTCCAAAGAATACTTGGAAGCGATAGGGCCGATTGTTGATTACACGACCACCATTGACGATCCAATAAACCATTTTTCCGATACTAGCAGGGTAATACCCACAATTCTAGAATCTGACAGTGAGTTTTCAGAAGAAGAACTGGGAGGGAGAATAGAAGCGTTGGAGAATACGGCTGAAAGAGTTGCGAGAGAAGCACAAGAGGCGGCAGCAAGAGCGGATTGGGAAAAAGCAGAACAACTGGTAAGAGAGGGAAAGTCCATGGGGACTTTTGAACACGTTACCGAATCGGGGGATATTATAGAAGGTTATTTTCTTACCCCTGAATATATTGAAGCATTAGGTGGCGGTGTTGATTTTATGACCGTTGCAAATACTAGTTTGCTTTATCCCAGTAGTACGCAATACTCCGGTGTTGCATATGTTACAGTAAGTACTGCAGCAGGCACTTTTGCTGGAACCGGTACACTTCTCACCACGGGAGAGATATTAACTTGTGCCCACCTATTTTTTTCTGGGAACAATCAGACGGGTTTTGCTAGTGGCACGACGGTAAAGTTCGATAACTTTTCGGGTATCGGTGTTTCAGAAATTATCATTCATCCCGATTATGTTTCCTCTGGAGGTATAGCAGATTTAGCCATCATACGACTGGCTACACCAGCACCGGCTTCCGTTACTCGATACGATATTTTTCGAGGTGATACAGTACAAATGACCAACAACTTTACCAGCTTCACCAAGGTTGGATACGGGCAGTACGGCTACGGTGGTAACACGACGAGATATAGTGCAGGTACGAAGAGAGCGGGTCAAAATACTTACGATGCTTTTTATGGAGACAGTAGGTTGTTAGCTTACGATTTTGATAATGGCACACCAGCACGTGACGCCATTGGAAATTCACCGCTTGGTCGTGTTCACCTCGGCTCAGGGAGCTATGAAATTATGGCTGCTCCAGGCGATTCAGGAGGTCCAAACTTTATTACTGTGGGTGGGAACCAATTAATCGCGGGAGTAACCAAAGGCGGTGTTACAACGCAATGGGATATTGATAGTATTACCAATTCCACGTTTGGTGAATACGGTTTCGATGTCAACGTCTCCTATTATGCGGATTGGATTGATGCCTGGACGAAGGCGGATGTGGGCGATGTGGCAACCACATCGGCCGCCACGCTCATTTCCTTCAATAATGATCAGTACAAAAAAGCGGAACGCATCGGCAACGGTTCCTATGGCACAAAGGATGTCGATATGTACCGCCTTGATGTCACCAGTGCGGATATTGGAAAAACCTACGTTTTTGAAACGGCGTTTCCCAGCGGCAGCTCCACAGGAACAAGTGGAAGGGTTGATACATATATCCGCCTTTTCAATTCATCCGGCTCGCAGCTTACCTATGATGATGATGGTGGTGGCGGTAACTATTCCAAGTTGTCATATACTTTTACGGCGGCGGGGACGTATTACCTCGGTGTTTCTTCCTACCAGAACAGAGCCTACCAGCCGACAGTTGCGGGAAGCGGTCCGGGTAGTACCGCCGCTAATGCGACCGGCCCTTATGTGTTGACGGTTAATCGCTCGACGACGTATACCGCACCGCCGGTTCCAGCCGGACTTACTGCAAGTGTTGTCTCGTCATCCCAAATCAACCTGACGTGGAACGCCTCGACTTATGCGACCAGCTATACCGTACAGCGTTCATCAAACAACGGAGCAACTTGGACAACTTTTACGACAACGGGTACGACCTACACGAATACCGGCTTGACCGCAAACACTCCCTACCTTTTTCGTGTCATGGCGACGAATTCCGGGAGTAGTTCCGCTTACACTCCAAATTTGAGTGCCACAACGAAGCTTGCGACACCTACCGGACTTAATGCAAACGTTGTCTCGTCGTCCCGAATCAATCTGACGTGGAATGCTGTTGTAGGCGCAACGAGTTACACTGTGCAACGTTCAACAAATGGGACCACTTGGACAACTCTTTCCACTACGGTAGTAGGTACGAGTTACGCAAGTACAAGCTTGGCAACAAACACGAAGTATTATTACCAAGTCATGGCAACGAATTCCAGTAATACTTCGGCATACTCCACAAATGTCAATGCCACCACAAAAGTTGTGACCCCGACCGGGCTTAGTGCAACCGTTATCTCAAACTCCCAGATCAATCTGACGTGGAATCTTGTTTCCGGTGCAACTGGGTATGTTGTCGAGCGTTCAACCACAGGAGCGGGCAACTGGACGACTGTTTATACAGGCTCAGGTACGAGTTGTTCAAGTACTGGTTTGAATGAAGATACAAAATACTTCTTTCGCATTAAGGCCACAGTATCCGGCAACCAATCTGCTTATGCGGCAAATGTCAGCGGAAAAACTTTTTGGGGAACGTTTTCTACACCGACTGGACTTACAACTAAGGCTGTTTCTTCCTCACAAATTAAGGTTGGCTGGAATGCGGTTTTTGGAGCGACAAGTTATACTTTGGAGCGTTCCACAAACCAAACTACTTGGACAACGGTTTACACGGGTTCTAACACGAGTTTCACAAACGCAAGTTTGAACGCCGACACGCCTTATTTCTACCGGGTTAGGGCAACAAATAGTTCAGGTTCTACGACCGGCTATGCGAGTAGCAGTAGCATAAAGACTAAGATTGCAACACCATTAAACTTTGCAGCAAGTGCCATATCGTCATCTCAAGTCAAGTTGAGTTGGAACTCTGTTACTGGAGCGACAAGTTATACTCTGGAACGTTCTACGGACCAGTCTTCTTGGACAAATGTTTACACCGGTACAAATACAAATTTTACGAATACCGGCTTGAATGCAAACACGAAATATTACTACCGAGTTAAGGCGACAAATTCGGGTAATTCTTCAGATCATTCGGGGACTGTAACATTCACCGGCGGTAATACTCAAAAGCTACCAACTGCGATCATTGAAAATGCTGATTCGCTTTTCGTTCAGGAAAGCTGTTCGCTCCCCATCACTGCCAGCGGTATTGATCCGCTCGGCGGAGGACTGACATACCTATGGGATTTTGGAAGTGGCAATTTTGTTGCATATACCAGCAATACCGCTTGGTTCAGTGCCGCGCAATTAAACGGTTATCCCGGCTCAACGCAGACCATTCGCCTCAAAGTGCGTGATGCTAACGGTGTCGAAAGCCCAATAGTCACGGCAATCGTATCAATCATTGATATACCCCCGACCTACTACATTGATCCTCCGAACAGTAACCAACTGATTGCTGGCCACTATACTTCCTGGTACTTCTCCGCCTACGATGTGCCATACGATCCGGTCATGAAATGGGTCGTGAGGTGGGGGGACGGTACCGAAACGATTGTTAATGGGGGACCACGGAACTCTGTGCAGTTGGGTCATGTTTTTATGGCTTCCGGCAACCTTGAGATCACGATATCGACAACTGACTTGATGGGGATCGAGTACACGTTTTCATTCTGGACGATCGTATTATTGAGTGACCTAGTGTAACCCTTGAGGCACCTCTTCGGGATAGCGGAAGGCTCATAATATTGAATACTGGCGGAGTGCGGAGAGTTTATCCTGATACATTACCATTGTCAGGTAAATGCCAAATCAGACAAAACACGGTTGGTAGGGTAGGTATTAGTAAACCTGCTCCGAGGAGAAAGTAGGAGAAAAGTTGGCGCAAATCGGGAGTGAGTCGGGCGACAACGGCTGGGCAGGGACGTTTTTGAGGAGGTTTTTTGGAGAATTTTTGACAAAATTGGGAATTCTCGGATTTTTTTGTAGGAAATTGTTTCAAACCGGGTCTATACATTTTACGTCGCATGTGTTATTCTTCGGAAACTATAGACTTTTTTAAGATGGATCAAGTTGCCCCAGAATCCGTTGGGGCGGTTTGTCTGTTATCATTAACACCCTTTCTGAACGTATCTTC
>Ga0209737_10001907_pt1 | contig 14682 bp, 28 predicted proteins | sample TergutCu122P3_FD_187284 | JGI IMG/M metagenome (GOLD analysis project Ga0209737, IMG submission 187284) | Cubitermes ugandensis P3 segment gut microbial communities from Kakamega Forest, Kenya - Cu122 P3 (SPAdes) (version 2) | ecosystem: Host-associated > Arthropoda: Insects > Digestive system...
GTGCATTGCTCGTTTGATGGCACCTTGACAGAGTGGTCTATTGTACGGGTCTGCAAAACCTTGGTTCGTGGGTTCGAATCCCACAGGTGCCTAACTGTTTCTGTCTGAACCAAGAGATCTACAAATCTGTTCCGTACGAAAAATCCGAACCTAGTTTCGGTTTTTTTTCAGGGACTAAGTTTCATTGAATTATATATATTTTTTTATATACTGAAAATGTAATAAAAAAAATAAAAAAATGACAAAAGAAGAAATTAATTCATTATTTCAATTAAATGACGAAGGTGTTCTTGTATTAACAAAAAAACCTGATGTTAGTAAGTTTGGTGTCTTTACTGTGGAACAAGAGGAAGAGATTGAGAAAGAAAATGAGGAAATACGCAGAAGCTTGACAGTAAGTTGGGAGAAAATGTATAGACCTCTCACTGTTTAACTACTTGTTCTAAGCGTTCATTTTTTGTGTAATGTATAGGAGGATGAAAAAAAATTAGCATCCTCCTTTTGTGTTTTTAAAATGTGTTGACATTTTATCGCCAATCTGTATATTACACTACAGATTTATTTTTTTCTTTCTTTTTTATGAAACGAATTTTCACCAACGATCTTTCCGAACAGCATATTTATGCTAAGGGGATAGAATTAGCTACGGTAATGTGAAAAGATATGGACGCAGAGGGTAAGAGGATTATGTATACGGGTACGGAAACTGAATTGGTTGCGGTATTAAAAGATCCTGTTTTGATGACGGATTTGCACAAAATTACGCAAATTGAGGATTATGTTAAACAGGTCGCAGTGGAAATCCTTTATAGTAAGGCAGAAAAGGAGGTGGAATATGATGGATTTTCTATGGCATGGAATAATTCTAATCAATATCCTAGGATGTGGTTCCCTTCTATTGATACGTTATTTTTCTGTTCTGGAATACAAGATTTGGATTTTTCTGAAGTTAAACGTGTTGCAGAGATTGGTAGTGGTCCTGGATTTATTGGGAAATATGTAGCTACTAAATCTCCTGCTCTCCAAGCATTATGGTTGAATGATATCAATCCTAGTGCGGAACAATATTTTAAAGATACTAATCAAGATTCTCGTACCCACTTTTCGCTTCAGGATGGAAAAGAATTTCTTCAACAGCAAGAGGCGTTTGATGTGGTTGTTTGTAATCCTCCCTATCTTCCTAGGCCTAAAAGTATTGATGATAACGCTTATGAAGGACTCTCTCTGGTAGAGTATCTGATTTCTAACTGTAAGTCTTTTTTGACTTCTCCTGGTCGTTTATTTATAGTTCTTCCTACTTTTGCTGAACTTCCCCTTTCCCATGCTTTATCTCATCCTGAAATAAATGTGAAAATATTGGGAGAAAAAGAGGTCCCTTTGAAAGTTTCTACGGTGTTGAACAATCCTGAATGGATGGACTATCTTTTGTCCAAAGGACTTAAAAAAGAGATGAAACAAGGGCATGAATATTGGCAGACGATCAAGGTGTTGCAAATTACTCCTCAAAAATCTGTATAATTTTTTTTCTTGAGCTTGTATTTTTTGGGAGAAAATCTATGTATGAGGAAATGCTCTGCTTTAGATTTTTCTCACATACCGATGACGTATTCAAAAAAACCTTGAAAATCTTTAGCATGGTCCAATACGAGGATTACCTTATTGGAGTACTGTGAAAGGAAGTATTTTTTTAATTATTACACGTTTGCTCTGAGGGAAGAGTTTCCTGAAGAATGGAAAGAGACACTGGTATTGAAAGGATTGAAAAGTATCGAGATGCGGGTAGGAGAGAAATCTCATTTTCTGCTTTCTGATTATTTACATGCTTTACAGGCAGGAGAAGCTACTTCAGATCTTGTCGTTTCTTTGAAAGAGAATATGAAAGCTGAAATGGAATCAGATTTTGTTTTTTCTAAAGAAAGAGACTATCAGAATGATGAAGATTTTTTTGGCAAGTTTGGTTTATCAGAGCATTTTTATGGAGAAGATGTAGATGATGAATTACCTTTGGCAATCGAGAAAGTATGTGGAAATCTAGATCGTTTTATTGCAAGTAGTTGGCACTCTAAAGTGCAGGATTGTTTTGAGCGTGCAAAATTAGTATATGTGGAATCTCCGAGAGAACCAGATTTTGAGGCGATGAGAGTGAATATTTCAAAAATTCCTGCATTGAGGGGGATTTCTGTGATGGCTTCTCCAGATTTTTGAGCTATTTTTAGTGATACTGAATATTTGATTGTGGATTGGAAATCGGGGAAAGAAGATGTACTTCAAGAATGAATTTCAGATCAACTAAAAGTATATGCTCTCAAGATGTTGCTCAAAAAAGGATATACCTCTCTGAGTGGGGTCAGAATCGAAGCATATGAGGTGTATCTCAACACTATGACTGCTTATGGAGGAGTATTAAAGCAAGAGGATATTGATGGTGTAGTAGCGAAGATAGCAAAGGATACGGAATTACAAAAAGATTTCTTGGTGGATAAAGATCCGATGTTGAATCTGCCTGTGGAGAGAGGGATTTTTCGTAAAACGACTAACGCGAAGAAATGTGAGAGTTGTACGTTTAGAGGAGTGTGTGGGAAGTTAGCTTAAAGCTAAAAGCCGAAAGCCTGTCATTGCGTTGCATCTCGTCATTGCGAGGACGACGAGCCAAGTGTAGGAGGACGTGGCAATCTAGTGAGTGTAAGAGTATAAAAGTAGAAAAGTTCAAAAGTGTAAAAGGGATCGTGTGTTGGCAAAATCTTTGCTAAAATTGGCGAGATATTGTAGTTCCGTTCGAGATTCTTTCTAGGTATGTAGAAACTGTTCTACACTTTTTTTGAAAATTAGTTGAAATATTGACTTTTTTATTTATAGTGATGTTGTAAATAACAAAAAATTTAAAGCCGATGGGTCGATGGCATATAACTGTACAAAAATAAAAATGAAAATTTTGTTTAGTATAGGTATAATACTAGAGGTATTATTAGTATCATTATGGATGATTTTTGGTCATCTCTCATTTGGAAAAAGTATACTGATGTCCCTTCCTTTAATAGGACTTTATGTGGCATTTTATAGTATTTGTTCTTCAAGGCTATGAAGGTAAGGAATGTTTGTATGACGAGGGTTTTGAGGATTTACTGCGCGGAATTACAGTATTTGGTGGCATTCCGACTATCCTGCTTTGTAACGCGTTAGGTTATCCTACAGAACTAATTGTTGTTTTGGTTGTTATCTTTGTCATTGCTTGTATTTTTCAACTGGATTTCTAAAAAAGAAGATGTTAAAAGGTGTCTAGAGGTGTATGGTCTTGTATAAAAGTAGGTTGAAACACAATCTACTTTTTTTGAAGTCAGATTTTTTTACCTATTTTATCAGTATAAATTTGCATTATTTTCATGTTCTGGATATCATTATAGTAGAGAAAGTTCTACTTTATTTACTAATCATTTCTCATGTTACTTACTCATATCTTAGAATCACAGGGGTTTTCTCCTATGGAAGCCAAAGTGTATCTAGCTAATTTGGAGCTTGGTTTGGTTCCAGCGAGTGTGATTGCTCGTAAATTGGAAGAAAATAGAGTGACGATTTACTCTACCTTGCAAAATCTGATCAAAAGAGATTTGATTCTGACGGTGACGAAGAATAAGGTGGTGCATTATTCTGCGATATCTCCCAAGAATTTATTGAAAAAATCTCAAGAAAGGGTGAATCAGCTTTCTGACTCTATGCCAGAACTTTTAGCGTTGACGATGATGTTCAATGATAAGCCGAGTGTTCAGTTCTATGAAGGAGTGGAGGGTTTGAAAATGTTGTACGACGATACCTTGGAATATCCCAATAGTACTATCAAGGCGTTTTTGTGATATGCAAAATTAGATAAAAATCTGGAGAGATACCTGACTCATACCTATTTACCAAAAAGGATGAAGAAGAAAATTGTTGCTCAAGTATTGATGCCACAGGATGTAGAGAACGCCAATTATGCACCTATGGATCAGAAAGATACTTCTTCTAAATGGACGAAAATCAAGATTATTTCCGATCCTTTGTTCCAGATTTCTAATGAGATTAATCTCTATGGAAATGATAAGATTGCTCTGATGATGTTTCATGAGACGGAGATGATGTGATTATTGATCAAAAGTAAAATGTTGTATATGACGCTTGCTTCTTTATTTGATTTAACGTGGAAAAGAGAGACTGATGAATAATGGTATGCATTCCTTATCAACACATGAAAAAGAGCTCCTATGACCAGCGGAAAGAGAGAAACTTTTGGAGGGGATTTTTGGATGGGGAAGAAATCCTGAGTCGTATTTTTTATATAAATGAGAAGGTGCAGAGTTGTACGAAAAAATACTTAATGATCCAACATATCGTTATTATGGGAAAGGAATGAATTTGATTAAAAATAATGCAGATACCCTCTTAAAATATGTGAAGAAAAATCTGACGGATTGGGGGAGTGGAACAGGATTGAAATCTTCTCTTTTATTACAACATGTGGATCATCAGGTCAATTATATTCCGGTAGATTATAGTCATGGGATGTTGGCAGAAGCGAGAGAAACTCTTTCTAAAAATAAACGTGTGAATACCAAAGAATGAATACTTATTACGGGAGATAGTGCAAATTTGGTACAGGGATTAGAAGATAACACCTACTTTTACACTGGATGAACGATGGGGAATTTTTCTAAATGGAAGAATATTCAGGATTTTAAAAATATGAGGAATACTTCTTATTTTAAAGGGAATCATATTATTTTTGATTACTTTTCTGCACCGACTCAAGAAGAATTAGATAAAGAATTAAAACCTTCTTATTCTGCTCCTTCCGTGAAAGCTTGGTTTGAAAATGGATTAACTATGTTGTGATTGAGTACAGAGGATTTTGAGTTTGATGTAGAATATGAAAGAGATCCTGAATTTGCCGAATGAATTATCCAAGATGGTCAGAAGGTGTTTCCATGATCTATTCAATGTGGATTTAGAGCCAAGAGAGATGTAAACGTTGCAGGAAAGTTTCCTGTGAAGCAAGGGGAATTTCGTCCTATTCTTTCTTCCAAAAGATATGCAGATGTCGAGATTGATGATATTTTGAAACAATCTGGGACCAAAAAAGTAAGAGTTAATGTACAGCAGGAACAGGGGATGAAATTGGTGGTTGCGAAAAAAGATCCTTCAAAGTTCAGTCAACACAAAAGGAAATTTCAAATTGCCCTTCTTCTGGCTTTAGGTGTGGGAGGTGGAGTTGTTGGAAAAGTCGCTTATGATGCCAGTGTACTGAGAGATCTTAACAATCAGTCTACAGTATTTTCGAGGGATGGTAAAAAAATGGTTGGAGAACATGCTATGATGTATCTAAATCAAGGTGATGCAGCTGAAAATACGGTGAATTATTTCTATGATTATTTTGAGACCATGTATAATTTATCTCTGGTATCAGCAGATCATAAAACAGAATTGAAACTTCTTTTGAGCTCAAAACTCTTTGAGGCAGATGAGAATGGTGTTGTTCTGGCTTCCAAAATAGGAGCGATGCAGGAGATGGGAGTGTACGAGTTTTTATTGAGATTTACGAAAGATTATGCTACACTTTTGGCCAAACGAGGAGTCCCTATCAAGACATCTTATCCACAGTTAGCGAAAGTTGCTCCAAATTTTGAGACCACTCTGCAGATGTCGGGAGAAATTTCTGGATTTGTGTCGTTAATAGACGGAAAACTTGCTCCCGCTCCATGAGGTGTGACTTCGTTTTATGCTCAGACTAACACTCTTTCCAATGCTCTAGATCCAAATTTTAAAGGAGGAAAAAATCCTTACTATGAATTGCCGGATCCTAATTGTTTTTCTATTACTCAGACCTTGTGAAAATATAAAAATAGTTTTGGTGCAGAATATTGGGCTGTGGAAGTAGTGAGGTCTAGTATTTATCAAGAGTGTTGACCGTTTATCTTAGCAGTCCCTGTATCCAATAAGAATCAGAAAAGTTATAACGTTTCGTCTGTGGATGCACAGTATGTGATTAAAGATTATGCTGCCAACTTTTCGGGGCAGAATTTGCCTGAATCTGATAGAAATCCACCTCTAGCAAAACATTAAATCTTTCCTATCATTGGAGAGAAATCCCAGTTGAATTCGAGATTTGTTATGGGGGTGTAGAAATTGTTCTACACTTTTTTTATTTTTCTCTTGAATATATTGACATATCTAGTTATAATGGTGTCGTAAAATAGAAATTACAAAACAATAACAAAAAAAATACAAAAATTAAAAGCCGATGGGTGCGATGGTTGATAACTGCACACAAATAAAAATGAAAAAATTAATGGTAACAATGGTAGTAGCTTTTTTAGCTCTGGGAGTAGTAGCACAGGACTCTTTAGTACCAACTCCCAAGAAGGTTAAGGTGACTCTCTGGGGAAGTGTAAAACTCAATTCCTCTACTCCGGGAGGACTTGGAGGAGGACTCTGGTCAAACCACCCTTCTCTGACAGGAACCTTCGGTGTAAATGTTGGAGAATTCACTTTCTCTGCATTTAGAACGAGTGATCTCTTGGATAAATCAACCAATGGGAATCAGACTGACGTATCTATCGCTTGGGGAAGAAAATTCGGAAATTGGAAACTTACCTTGGTAAGTGATGTATTGCTCTTTGACAATAATAGCTTGAACATGGTAGTTCCAAGAGTTGTGACGACCTATTCCAAAGGAATCTTCTCCATAGAAGGAATGGTAGCCTATGCTCCGATGTTCAAGGGGGGGAAGCATGAGTATTGCTAGAGTTTCCCCTGCAGTAACCGTTCAAGGATGGTCATTCCGGTTCTTCGTTTGGGAAAAGTATGCAAACAAGGCATTCTCTACTCCGATGGCTCTCCAAGTAGGTAAAAAGCTGTTTCAATTCTCCAATGGAGTTTCCATTTCTGCTGATGTAGCTTATCATTTCAAAGATGTTACAGCAAAGAAATTGGAGTCATTTGGATGGTGTAGTATTAGTGTAAATTTTTAACAATCAACAGGACGTTCGGAAGGCGGGATATTCTGTTTAACAAATAGACCGATAAAGGCGGTCGAGTCGAAAAATACAATGAAAAAATTATTGGTAATGGTAGTAGCAATGGCATGCTTATTGGTAGCTCATGCTCAAGCAACAGACTCTGTATCTGTAGTAAAAGATTCTGTAAAGGTATCCAAAAAGGGTTCTGTGAAATTGTCAGGAAATCTCACTTTCCTTTCAATGACCAATTCATTATTCACCGGTGGGTATTTCTCCGTTAATCCTGCAATCTGTGGTTCTGTGGACCTGTCTTACAAGGGTTTTGGGATCAATGTGATGAGAAATTCAGATTTATTGGATCATAAATCTGGTGCGAACGTGTTTGCTTTCACTCCGAGTTATAGTAAAACTTTCGGAAAATCTAAGCACAAATTTAATGTGTTTGTGGCAGCAGAAGTTGATTTCCAGGATTATGTGAAAGAGCTTAATTTGGTAGCACCTTATACGGCTCTTTCCTATAGAGGTGTGGTGAATATTGAAGCAATGTTTGCCTACGTGAAATTTTTGGAAGGAGGTGATGCTAACATTCAAAGATTGGCTATTTCCAAAGAGTATCAAGGATTTACGTTTAAAGCTTATGTTTGGAACGTAAATTGGGGAGGAAGTACACAAAATTGTGCCTTGGAGATTAGCAAGCAATTTGGTGATCATTTCAGAGTTTCTGTATATGGCCACTTAAATGATCTGAGCAGAAAAGTCTCTTGTTTCGGAGCCGTTAGAATTGGAGTTTCTTTCTAATGAAAAACATCTTCCACACTAAAAGTCCGTTTCGATATTTGCGATTCGGACTTTTTTTATATGAAATATTTCTGTTGTTTTTTGTAGCGTAAAAAGTACACAGAGAGTGTTTGTTGTGTACTGGATTGCCACGCCTTTGTATTCTTAGCTCCTCCGGCTCGCAATGACTATGAACTATTTTACTTAACCTGTGATATTACATATGAAAAAAAATCTGATTTTAATGTTTGTAGGGCTTGTAGTGGTTTTTGCTGGAACCTTATATTTTTTCCCTCAAGTGAGGTATATTCCTAAAGTTTCTCATCAGAATACCCCCGTCTCTGAAGGTAAAGATCTTGTATCATGGGGACAGGAGATTCTGCAGCAAATGTATGAGTATCAAGGGATAGGTGAGAGATTAGCGTGATATGTTGGGGAGGATGGATTAACATTTTTACCCTATCCTCATAGTCCACATCATTTTAATGATCCTTATCAGCATTTTTCTGCTGATGCTTTAAAAGATTTAGATCTTTCCACAGAAACTTTGCTTTGGGGGATTTGGGATGGAAGTGGAGATGAGATATGGTTGTCTTTTGAGGAATATTATCAGAGGTTTATGTATGACGAAGACTATCTGCAAGCTCCATTCATTCTGACTTGATCAGAAGTGGGGAGTCGTGGAAATACGTTGATGGAATTAGATACGTTATTTTCTGGAGCTCAAGTTATTGAATACCATTTTTCTGGATTTGATCCGGAATATCAAGGGCTAGACTGGAAGAGTTTATATATAGTGTTTGTTCCCGAGGGGGAAGCTCTTGTCTTGAGAGCGATAGCTCATGGGCAATGGACTATTTAGCTGTCATTGTGAATATGTTTTTAGAAGTTACCTTTGCTTTTTTACAACCATTTTTGACAAATTATGATGGAATGATGTAAAAATCTCTTGATTTTGTATTTCTATTTTTTATACATTGTTCACTGTGTGAGTAGATGGATGTTTTGCGGATATGATGTAGTTGGTGTAGCATAGCAGACTTCAGCTCTGCTCGTACGGGTTCAAGTCCCGTTATCCGCTTATTTACAATCAATAAGTAGTGGATAATGAAGCAAATTCTTCTAGGTCTCTTTGTGATGGGTATGTGAGGAGCGTTGATGTATTTCTCTTATCAATTAGTGGAGATGTTTGGAAGGAATGCTTGGGCAGAAAGAAATCTTGGATGAACGAGAAACGCGATTATGTTGTTTGGATTCCTCATAGTGATGGTGGGGGGGATGATCTTGTTTGGCATTATTCCTTCATGAAGTCCTGTGGATGCGGTTCCAGAGTGATTTGGAATGTAATATTGTATGGGGAGATGGCAGAGCGGTCAATTGCATCAGACTGTAAATCTGACGCCTCACGGCTACGTAGGTTCAAATCCTACTCTCCCCAGGTTTGATTGCCTTCTTTGAATAGGAGTTGGAGTTCTTTGCTCCCATAGTTCAATGGATAGAACAACAGCCTTCTAAGCTGTGGATTCAGGTTCGATCCCTGATGGGGGTACATTAAGATTCCTGAGTTCAATGGATAGAACAATCCCGCAGCAAGTGCGGGATGGATCCAGGTTCGATCCTGGCAGGGGTATGTTGTTACATTTATGGGCTCTTAGCTTAGTTGGTAGAGCGCCTGCTTTGCACGCAGGAGGTCAGGAGTTCGAATCTCCTAGAGTCCAAGTTGAAAAGAAAGAAGTAATCTGTGATGAGCTCTCGTGGTCTAGTGGTTAGGACGCCACCCTCTCACGGTGGAAATCGCGGGTTCGAACCCCGCCGGGAGCGGGTTGATTTATCTTTATTATGATGTATATGGATTGAAAAGTGTATGAAAAGAAACCATTTTCTTCTGGGAATACTCAGTCTAGAAACCACTCTTTTCACGATTCAAATCCTAAAGCTAAGATGGTCTATGTTAATGATCAGATTAAAGCTCCGACAATCATGATTATCGATGATGAAAAACAGAATTTAGGAACTTTCCCTAGAAAGAGAGCATTAGAAATGGCTGACGAAGCTGGTTTGGATCTTGTTCAAATCTCTTATGATCCAGAGAAAATGCAATCTACGGTAAGAATGACAGATTATGGGAAATATATGTATCAAAAATGAAAAGAAGATAAAGAGAGAAGAAAGCAGCAAAAGTGAAAAGATATGAAAGAAATCAAGATTTCCTATGCGATAGGTGATAATGATTTGGCTCTCAAGATCAAAAATGCTGAAAAATTCTTGAAGGAAGGTGATAATGTAAAGATTAGTATTAGATTGAAAGGAAGAGAGAGAATATATGCAGATAAAGCGTTGGAAAAAATTGTTCAGGTAAAGGAATCTTTGATTGCTTTTGGAAGATCTCAGTATGATACTCCCAAAAAAGAAGCTCAATGATATAGTATTATTTTATTCGCTAAATAGTAGGGTTAACAATGGCTAAAAAACTGAAAACCCATAGTGGTATTGCAAAGAGATTTAAGGTTACTGCCAAAGGGAGAGTGATCTCTTCCAAAGAAGGAAATAATCACCTCCAGACCAACAAAGGTAGAAATCATAAAAAATCTCCTTATGGAAAGGAAGTGACAGGGGCTTCTGCTAAAATGGTGAAATCTTTACTTCATTAGTTTGTTATAGAAAATGGTAAGAGTTACGAATGGTCTCCAGAGACAAAGAAAACATAAGAAGTATGTTGCTCAAGCTAAAGGATTTAGATTGGGAAGAAAAAATGTATATACTCAAGTAAGGCAAGCACTCATTAAACAAGGTCAGCATGCTTATGTGAGTAGGAGATTGAAAAAGAGAGATTTTAGGAAGCTTTGGATCGAGAGATTAAATGCTGTTTTGAGGGAGAAGGGTTCTAAATATTCTGTGTTTATGAATGTTCTCTATCAAAAGAATATTCAATTAGACAGAAAAATGCTGAGTAATATTGCAGTGGCTTTTCCACAAGTGTTTGATAAGATGTATGAGGAGGCTACCAGATAATAACCCCCGTCCCGACCGTTGTCGGGACACCCCCTATCAGGGGTTCAAAAAATAGGAGATTCTTCGTTTTTATTCCCCTGTTAGGGGGAGGGAGGACGACGAGCCAAGTTTGGGAGTCCGGAAGGGGGTTATCATGCGCCGAGGTGGTGGAATTGGTAGACACGAAGGACTTAAAATCCTTTGAGGCTTATACCCTCGTGCCGGTTCGATTCCGGTCCTCGGCAAACTCAAGAGCTTTGATTCAGATTTATATTTACCTTATTATATTAATTAGATGGGATTTACAGTTTGGAGAACAGGTGATTTGAATACCAATGAAAGATTGATTTCTTTCTACAAAAAGGAATTGTGGGCTTCTCATATTTTGGATATTGCGAAAAAGCAGAAGACGTATGGGACGAAGCATTTTAGAAAAACCGTTGCTTATGATTTTCCTTCAGCGAGAAGGTACAAGAGAATGAGAGCAATTGTTTCTAGTGCCTATAGAAAAAATAAGAAGAAGTATAATACTTTGGCGCAGTTGGGTAAAATAGTGTAGTAGAATGCCTGAGAATTTTTCTGAGAATGCCAGAAAATAGTGTGGTAGATGGTGTGAATTCTCTGGAATTGTCCGTTGAAATTCTCTGGAATTATTTATATCTTTGATATGTTACACAATGTATGCAGTAATTAGTTTACAAGGACATCAATATATCGTTTCTGAGGGAACTGAATTGGTCGTAGATAACCTTTCTCTTGCAGAAGGAGAGAAGTTAACTATAGATGCCGTTTTGGCAGTATTTAATGAAGAAGCTACTACAGTAAAAGTAGGTCAGCCTTTTGTAGAGGGTGCTAAAGTGGAGGCTGTCGTTGGAACTACTCAAAAATGAGAGAAGGTTCATGTGATTAAGTTCAAGAAAAAAAACAGGTACTTTAGAAATAAAGGATTTAGGCCTACGGAAACTCTTTTAACTATTAATAAAATAGTTGTTTAATGGCTAAAGCAGGAGTATTAGAACGAGATGGAGAAATAATGGAAGTGTTGCCAGCAGGTAATTTTAGGGTGAAGTTGAAAGATGTGGAGATGATCGTGATGGCTAAAATGTCTGGAAAAATGAGGCAGGCACATATCTCCGTTATTGTTGGTGATTGGGTGAAGGTGGAAGTGAGTCAGTATGATATGAAGCAGGGTCGTATTGTGTATAGATATAATCCGAATGCGGTAAAGGCTATGGAGGAAGCACCTGTAGAATAAAACCAAAAATGTTAATTTATTTATCAAAATATAGTATCATGAAAGTTGTGTCTTCATTGAAAAAGAGGTGTATGTACTGCCAGATAATTAAAAGAAGGGGTAGATTATATATTTCTTGTAAGAGAAATCCTAGACATAAGTCTAGACAAGGATAGTTTTTATATTATTGATGTTGCATTAGAATGTTTAGATTAATGGGGCATGTTCTTCCAGAAGACAAATCAATTTGGATAGCCTTAACCACCATTTATGGGGTTGGAAGAATTAGATCAGAAAAAATTCTGAAAACAATTGGCATTAACCATATGACCAAGGTAAAAGATCTGACCGAGGATGATCAGAAGAAGATTTCTGATGAACTGAAGAATTATGTTTTGGAATCTGATCTAAAAAGGGAGGTAGCTTCTGCTATCAAAAGACTTAAAGAAATTAAGTGTTATAGAGGGATGAGACATAATTTATGATTGCCGGTGAGAGGTCAGTTGACCAGAAAGAATGCTAGGACAGCCAAGAAGCTTCTTGGAAGATCTAAGGTTAGACCAGTATTGAAAAAATAGATACTAGGACAAAGGTTTGGAATTCAGATTTATTTATACTTGTTAAATTATACTAATGGCACCAAAGGCTAAAGCTAAAAAAAAGGATGTGAAAGTAGCGAGTGGAATACTCCATGTTCATACCACATCGAATAATACCCTTATTAATCTAGTGGATTTGGAAGGGAATAAAATCACCGGTGGTGGTACTGGAAAAGTAGGATACAAAGGAAGTAAAAAATCTACTCCTTATGCTGCTGAGATTTTGACTAAACAGTTATTGAAAGAAGCTCAGGCTGTGGGATTGAAAGAAATTGGGATCATCTTCAAGGGGACCGGGATGGCTAGAGATGGTGTTTTCAAGGCAATCAACGAAATTGGAGTGATTGATGTACAATATATTCAGGAAAATACTCCTATTCAATTTGGTGGTTGTAAAGGAGTGAGGCCAAAACGTAATTAAGACTAAAGCTAAAAGCCTAAAGCAGAAAGCTGAGAAATCATGTTTGAGAGTTCAGATTTATTTATTCATATTTATGGTAGATGAAGTACACGGGAGCAAAATTAAGACTTTGTAGAAGAGAAGGGGTGAATATTTTTGGTTCTGAGAAATATAATCTCAAGAATAAAAAATCTACTCCGGGACAACACGGATCTTCTATGCAAAGGTATTCGGAATATGGAAAATTATTGAGAAACAAACAGCTTTTGAAGAGGTCGTATTTAATGACAGAGAAGCAATTTTCTAAAATTGTTAAGCATACGGCTTCTAGATTTGCTAAAAATAACAATATCAGTCACGATGTTGCTTTGTTCCAGTTCTTGGAAAGAAGAATGGATGTGATGGTACTGAGAGCTGGTTTGGCTCAAACTATTATGCAGGCGAGACAGATGGTGGTACATAGTCATTTTCAGCTCAATGGAGTAAAACACAATGTTCCTTCAACTTTTCTAAAGCCTGGTGATAAAATTACGTTGAGAGAGGGATTAAAAAATTCTCCGTTGTATGCTTCTCTGAAGAGTACCGTGAAGATTCCTTCTTGGTTGAAAGTAGATAAAAATGCGTATAGTTTTGATGTATTGAGTTTGCCTCAGAGAGGAGAAATTGAAACTCAAGCGGATCTTTTGAAGGTGATCGAGTTCTATGCGAGAGCGTAGGGGAATTCCAGAGAATGGTTCAGAGTTATAACAAAATATATTTATTTACTTTTTCTACACTCTATGTTAGATATTCAAAATTTCATAGGAGCTCCTAAAATTATGGCTACGGAAATTGATGCATCTACTACAAAGTTTGATTTGAAAAATCTTCCAAGAGGATTTGGACATACTTTGGGGAATGCAATGAGAAGAATTATTTTGGCATATAATTTGGGGGGAGCAATTACAGGGATTAAAATAAAAGGTGTGCCTCATGAATATTATGTGATCGATGGAGTAAAGGAAAATGTTGTGAGTATGTTGCTTAATTTCAAAAAATTGCGTTTCACTTTTGATGAGAAGGTGGATACCTTGCAATGGGTTTCCCAGAGATTTAAAGGGATAGGGGTATATACTGCGAGTTCTTTGAAACTTCCTGCAGGGATAACTCTCTTGAATACTGATGAAGTACTCTTTGAAATAACTGATGCGAGTGTGGAAATTAATATGGATATTAGAATTGAGAAATGATATGGATACTACTCTTTGGAGTACCTGAGAGCGAGATCTAAAAAAGAGGAAGGTGCAGATGTAAACATGATGTTGATAGATAATGATTTCAAATTGGTGGATTATGTAAAATATGATGTAGAAGAAGTAATCGAGGATTTTACGGGAAGTACCAAAGATCTTCTTACTTTGGAGGTTAAAACAGCTTTTTCATCTATTTCTCCTAAAGAAGTGTTGATGTTTGCCGGAGAAGTATTAGCCTCTTATGCGAAACTCTTCATCTTTGAGGATATTTATGTGGATAGAACGGTGTTTGTAGAGTATGATGACTTGATTGTGGAACAGGAAGTATCTTTGGAGGATGTAAGTGTGAAAACGATGCCAATAGATGCGCTTCCGCTCAGTGAAAGGACGAGAAATGCGTTGATTAAAAACAGCATCCTTTACGTAGAAGATTTAGAGAAAAGGAAAAAAGCAGAACTTCTTT
>Ga0209737_10001908_pt1 | contig 14681 bp, 7 predicted proteins | sample TergutCu122P3_FD_187284 | JGI IMG/M metagenome (GOLD analysis project Ga0209737, IMG submission 187284) | Cubitermes ugandensis P3 segment gut microbial communities from Kakamega Forest, Kenya - Cu122 P3 (SPAdes) (version 2) | ecosystem: Host-associated > Arthropoda: Insects > Digestive system >...
ATTGTCATAAGGTGTTATTTTACCCTCAGTTTTAGCTTTAGTGACATTATGGGTGTTGTTAGTAATATTACCGTTGTTAACTCTGTTTTCATCACCGTTGATGTCGCCGCTGGATTTTCCTTGAGCGTTTTGTCCTTCTAATTGGTTTTTATTGGTGTACGTATCATTCATCCTTGAAGAAAAAGAAAAATCTCTTACTCCGGCAGACGCTATGAGAAAAGGAGTAGGCCGCAAACCCTTACCCGCGTTTCGCCCGCCGTCAAAATTTGTATCAACCAATTTGTTTTCCGGATGATTTGCTCCTTTTAAACCGGGTTTAGCAGGTGGTGCTTTCGGTGTATTATTATTTGCTTTAGCCTGAACTTGGGCTTTGAAAGCCTTGATGAGATTATGTGAAGGCCGTCTTACTGACATATTCTTCGCTCCTATTTACTAATTCTACTGTTTTTATGTATCGGCAGATTGAAGCAAAAATTTATAAAAAATATACAAATGTGAATATTTTGTTACATGGGGATATGTTAAATTTGTCGATTTACATAAAGTTACAATAAAGCAAGGCGGGGCACTTCCTGTCCTTAGAATGTTTTTATATATAAGTAAGGTTAGTATTAAATCGTTATAGTAAGGAGTGTGCTTTGTATAGCGAATTTACGTCACGTAAATTTGATGCATCGCAAAATAGCGCTTTTTCGTCTGCTTCAGTTCCCAAAACGGATGAAGCAGGCGGCAGCGTGTGGCAAATACAGCAGTTTGGCACCCTTGTAATCGGGAAAAATGATGTAAGCATTTTTAATTTGTATCAAACCCGCGACTGTCCCCCGAAGTATGAATTAAATAAAGCTGCTATATATAAAGAACGGGCCGCAAAAATAGAAGAATATTCTCAAGACCCCGGGTTTGTTGCGTTTTGTCAACGACTTTATCTTAACTATAGCGACCAATCGCCCGTAGAAATGCTCAATACATCCCGCAGTTTTGAAGAGCCGGAAGGGGTTCGTAACCTTCTTGTTCAAAAAAAACAAACGGAAACCGAGCTTGCTGCCATTGAAGATTTTTTATACACAAACGGAATCGAAATTCCCGATGAGCTGGATGATGCTTTAAAGATTATCCTCGAAGGAACCGAGGATATAGATGACATCTACGGTTTTTATTTCCTGCAGATGCAGGCAATGCTTGATGATATAAATAATTTAAAAAATACAATTCTGGAAAACCTCGGCTGCACTGACTATAATGTTATTGCGGATGAAGATGGCAATATTGTAAGCATATCGATGACAATACCCGATGCTGACGGGAATTTAGTAACATCTGTTATTCAATATGCCGAGGACGGGGAAACCCCCATTGAAAAAATTGAAACTATCCCGCGGGAAGGTCAAGAGCCCGAGGTAAGAACTACCACATACGAGCCCGACGGGTCGTCAACAACAACCTGCAATTGTGATGATGCCATCCCCCCAACAGGCGAGCAAGATACAGACTCGGATTTATCCGAGGATATTCAAAATCCAGACCCCACCGATACAGATGTGAATGAATTTTTGAGTGAAGATGGTGGCATAATAACCGGAGAAATAGAAGATAATTATGAAAATAATGAATTTGTTGAAGATGACGAGCCGATTGCAACTACTGCAACAACGGACGACCCCCCGCTAAATGAAGTAAAAACAATTGAAACAGATTCATTTGTTGAAGAGGAAGGCGACCCTAAAATTGAAACCGTTGGAGCTGACGCTGATGACAATGTAATTTCAGAAGAAGCGGAAACGCCCGATGAGTTCTGTCAAATGCAAAATTTAGAAACACCCGCCCGCGAATGTACCACGGGAGAAGACTTATCGGAAATCGAACCGCATAAAGTTTTAACCGTTGATTTTTCAGTTCAAAATGATGATGCCGCTACAGAAGCACCGTTTAATCAACCGGTAAAAGATGAAATTATTACTCAGGAGTACGATTTATTAAAACAAGTTGTCGGTGCTGATTGCGATAAAAAAAGCATTGTGCAAAATTTACCAACCGACAGAGATAATCAGGATAAAACAGACGCAACGAGACTGCCTGAAGCCCAAATTCAGGTATATCCGGTGGAGCAGGAAAATATCGGCAATATTAGCGCTATTTTGAAGCAGCAATATGATTCAGGGGACACCGAGGGCCTGAGAAATACTATTGTTGCGGTTTGCGGCAAAGAGAAAGCGCGGGAAAAGTATGATAATTATATTGCGCACAAACAGGAAGAAGAATTCCTGCAAGGCTTTGTCGATGAAGCTGCAAATATACAAACAGGCCATATGGACGGTATCTCGGTAGCATATCCGCCGATTGAAGATTCAGGCAGGCAAAAACATGGACACTTAAGAGAGCAGGCAAAAAATGTGACCCTTAATGCTGCTGATTTTAAAACTCCTTTCGGGCGCGATGAATTGACTTCCGACCTCAATGACGTGATCAAAGAGCCGGGCATAAACCCTGAAACCGTAGCGCAAGAACAAGAAGCTGCTAACGCCAGAGAAGACGAGCAGAATCACATTCGTAACATGTTTAGAAAAAACGCCGGGAAAAGCGCATCGCAAGACAATAATGAAGATAAATGCAGCCTTGAAGTCGGAAACATTTTTAGAGCCGAAGCGCATTATGACGATAAGGATGATGTGCAAAGATTTAATCAAGACAAATCCGCCAGTATCACAATAGGTGCAGCGCAAAGCGTCTCACCTTCTTATGGGGGCGGTTCGGGTCAAGCTGATTTCATCAGATTGGGTGAGATAAAAGAGGGTCTGGCAAACAGGCGCAGCAAAGATCAAGAGCATCGGCAGAAACAGCAGCGGGTAAAGAAAGTGGAAGAGAAAGAGAAGGAACAGGAAAAGCAAGATCCGATACTTTTTGACACTTGCCTGAATTCGAAACTCGATTTTATGAGCCAAACAACAATGGCTTGAGAGTTGTCAAAATATATATAGCAGGCAAGCGCAAAAATATTCCTTTACGACTTTTGTAGTTATTGTGATTATATTAGAGTCGACAAAATGATTATCGGAAACTTGGAAACATCATTATGAAAATAATCAATAATACATATAACCCGCTAATACAATTCACAGCAGGTAAAATGGATTTGCCCAGAGGTTTTGGCAGAAAGAACACCAAGAGAGATTCTTCGGGAATGTATTTCGAACCGTCCGGTGGAAATCCGGTATCTCCCCCTTCCACCCCTCCTGTTCCTGTTGATAAACCGCTTAATGAACCACCTGATTTGGAAACTACTATTAAATATCTTGACAGCTTACAAAACAGGTTTCGGTCCAGCGCGTCCAGAAGCATAGGTCTTTACCCTCCCCGTGTAAGAGAAAGAGCACAAAAAGAGTTGGATGGAGGCAATCCCGAGAATAAAACCATAATTGATATTCAAAAAGAGGCATATAGAGGTGTCATGGAAGTAACCACTCTTGAAGAGCTGAAAGAACGATATCCCGAATTCAAAAATGTTTTATCTGCTGAAGAGGTCAGAATAAAAGGAAAAAATAGTTTTTTAAATTCAATTGATACGAAAGGCTCGCCCCATTTTAAGAATATTGATGAAGTGCCTTTAAAATTAATACAGTGGTATTACCATGATTTGAAATCAGTGTCGGAGATGGAAAAATTTACATCATATATCAGCAACTATAGCAAAACCAGTACAACCCAGAGCGTGCAGACTCTTTTCCAATATTTTAATATTCCGTCTATGTATAGCGGTTATTTAAAAACTTTGTTTGATATTCGTGACGGTCGCAGTAAAATTCAGGCAACCATGGATACCAGACGTAAAAATGCTACTACCCCCAAAGAACCGCAGGCAGCAAAGCTAATTACCAGAAGACAGTTTGCGGAAGATAGCGGCTCGGAGGAAGACAAAGCGCGCAAAGAAGCAATTAGACAACAAAGATATGAAGTATCTTCCAAATGGCTAAAAGGATATTTTCGTAATGAAAATAATATGCAGGTTCGCTCTTCAAAAAATATAAAAGAATTTGCATCAGATGAAGTGATAGACGATACCCTTAATGGCATAAGGTTATTTTATGCCGAAAATCCTGATGAAAGAAGTAAATACTATGGTTTTATAGAGCAAGTTCATGATAATGAAAATTTTCAAACATTTGTTAAAAAGCAGGTAATGAAATATAGAAAAGAAACTAATGACACTGAAACAAACCCGTCAGATCTGGCTAAAAAAGCGTTAAGAATTGCCTGGTGTATGTCACCCGAGATTAGGGATGCAATGTGTGATTTTCCCGATTACGAATCTTTTGAGATAGATAATCTCAGTTGGGCCAGAGCTTTTTATATAGATAATATCAAAGATTCTTTTATAGTTCTTATCAATCAGAAAAATAACGCTTAGCTCAATTATTTTTTAATAATTCCATAACTGCAAGATAGTGCATTACGGCGCCGCCAAGTACAAATAAATGCCATATGCAGTGCATAAATTTATTTTTAGAAATGTAAAATATGACCCCTAAAGTGTAGACTACGCCGCCGCCTAAAAATAGCCATACCACGGTAGGGCTTGTTGATTTCCATAATTCATACAATAAAAATACCGAAAGCCAGCTTAAGCCCAAATAAAGCCCGAATGAAAGTTTTTTAAATTTTAACGTGAGGCAAGAGAACACAACACCCGTAACGGCCAGATACCAGACCATTGAAAGAATTACAACAGATGTCGGGAATGGTATTCCCAATAATAAAAGAGGAGTGTAGGTTCCCGCAATTAAAATATAAATAGCGGAATAGTCAATTCTCCTGCAAACCGCCTTTGCTTTTTCGTTCATTACAGCGTGGTAGCAGGCGGATGATTGAAACAAAATAAATAATGATGTTCCAAAAATCACCGTGGATGCTATTTGAATTGGTGTTTTTGACGTGACTGCAAGCATTACAATTGCGTAAATCGAAAATAATGCTCCGAGAACATGGCTTAATGCGTTTAAAATTTCTTCCGCAGGGGTGTATTTTTGCGTGTTATCTTCTGTCATACCTTGCCCCACTATAGCATAAAATCAAAGTTAATTTTTGTAACAAAAACAAAAGTTTTTCATAAACAGGCCGATATAAGCTATTAGTACACAAGCAGTCTAAGTGGTAACAAGGAGGATATGACAAGTATGACACATGTTAATGCGAGCATTTTGAGTTTTTTGGAATTATACAAAAGAATTAAAGAAAATTCCAATGAAGACTCCAACGGAAATTCAACGAAAAAAAATTCTAAAGAAAAAAATATATTCGACAGAGCAAGAGCGGAAATTAAACTTTTTAAAGATTTGAGTGATGAAGAACTAATTGCGCTGATGGAGAAAAGAATTGCCCGACCTCAAGCTAACGCCGATGATTTATTAAATAAAATTTCAGAGAATTTTATAAGCGTTACGAATGACGCCGATAATTTCTTTGCAAAATCCGCCGGCACTTTGGCGCCGGAAATTGCTGTGCATTATGAGAACTTTTTCAATACTGCGTCGGATACCAATAACAGGGTATACAACCCCGACGGTACATCTACGGAAATCACCAACAAGTATGCTTCAAACGGTAAAGTATCTGAAACCACTGTTTTGAAATACGACAAAGACGGTAAATTAACCGGTACTACTACAACGAATGCTACTAACGGAAAACTTATTCAAGAAACCGCAAGAACCTATAATGCGGACGGTTCATACACAGAAACCGTTAAAAATTACGGCAACAACGGCAAAGTGTCTGACACTACGGTTACAAAATATGATAAGAACGGCAAGGCTATTCCCGACACTCCTACACCCGCACCAACTCCTACGCCGGTTCCGACACCAACACCGGTTCCAACACCAACACCTGTACCGACACCTGTGCCTGTACCAACGCCAACACCGGTACCGACACCTGTGCCTGTACCGACACCTGTGCCTGTACCAACGCCAACACCTGTCCCGACACCTGCGCCAACCCCGCCAAGTTTTATTACAAATAATTCCACGGGCGCATGGCCTCAGGTTACGATGGATAGCACGGGTAAAACCGCAACAATTGCTTTCCAGAACGGCACCAAACTTACGGTTACATCAGATAAAGCCGGCACAATTAACGCTGACGGCACTGTATCTGTTACAAATAAAGACACTGTTTCTTTGTACAATACAAGCGGAAAACTCACCCAGGATACCACTAAGGTTGAAAATAAGGACGGCTCACGCACGGAAACCGTTAAAAAATATGACTCAAACGGTAAAGTAGCTGAAACCGTGATTTCAAAATACGATAAAGATGGTAGAGCTACAAGCGTTGTTGTAAACGGTTCTAACGGAAAAATTGCCAAAGAAACCACTACAGTGTACAATGCCGACGGTTCATATGTTGTAACCGTTAAAAATTACAACTCAAACGGTAAAGTATCTGATACCACAACTACAAAATATGATAAAAACGGCAAAATAACATTCCCCCAGGGCTTTGAAGCGCTGGAAAAACAGATTGCACAGGGCGGATTATACGCCGGGCTTGATGCAGACCAAATAATCCAATATTTGCAAACAAACCCGAATGCAACAAGCATCCCCTACACTCACACCGATGCCGGCGGAAAGAAAACACAACTTACAATTCAGCTTACAAATACCGGCACAACCGCTAATCTTAATTTTGAAATTTCCCGCGTGGGCAACGGTACACAATGGATAACATTCAAAGGTGACGGCACCGCGGAAGTAACGCTTAATAACAGCGGAGTCGCTAACCCGCATACAAAAATCAAGTATTATTTTGACGGTAATTATAAGTTCGACCTCAATGACATCGGTAAACTTGATAATTTACCCTGCGCCAGAAAAGAAGTGTCCAAATATTCCGGAACGACACTTTTATCAACAACTATCACAACGGCCAATTTCACAATCGAAAATAATTGCACAAAGTCCTATCCTCAGGTTGTGGCAAGCAATTCAGCCACAAGCGCGACAATTCTTTTCCAGAACGGCACCAAACTTACAATCACCTCGGATAAAGTCGTGATTAACTCTGACGGCACGGTATCTATTGAAACCGACGCAAAAAATGCGCAAGGAGCAGTGACTAATAAAAAAGTTGTTTTATATGACGCAAACGGTTTGGTGAAACAAACAACCGAAACAAACAATACTTATTCTAACGGAAAACTTACTCAGGAAACCGTTAAAGTACGCAATCAGGACGGTTCATCTAACGAAACCGTTAAAAAGTATGACGCAAACGGTAATACAACCGAAACCTTCTTTGCGCAATATGACAAGAACGGTACGTTTATATCTTCAAACCTTACAACAACTAATTATACAATCGAAAATAAGTGCAGCAGCCAGAGAACTTCAGTTATGGCGGGCAGCACGGCTAACGGCGCAACAATTCTTTTCCAAAACGGCGTCAGAATTACAATCGACTCGGGTAAAGTTACAATTAACGCTGACGGCACAGTGTCTGTTGAAAAGGATGTAAAAGATGCATCCGGAGTAATAACCAAAAAAGTTACTATGTATGATGCAAACGGCGTGATGAAAGAGGTAATTACGCTGGATAACATTGTAATTCCGCCATACGACCCGAAAGCTCCCGTGGTGTGGCCTCAAGGTTATGAATCATTAGAAAGAACATTCACGAGTTATAAAAACTCATTCAAAACCTCAGGTGTTTCAGATGAGCTTAAATATGATTTGTGGTTGGTTGATAATGCGCAAAAATATGCCACAACCTTTGGAGCAAAAGGCTCGACTGCATATCAAAATGCTTATGATGCCTATATTAAAACAGCATTAGTTAAGCAATACGATCCGAAAGCAACTTATAAAGCGGGCGATATCGTTGAAAAACCTGACGGAAAGCTCTATGCTTCTGACGGTAAAAATTTGACCGAATTAAATATTTCAGCCAAAACTTATCTTGAATTATTCCCGCCTATTGACCGCAGCCACATAAGACAGGGCGGTATCGGTGACTGCTACTTTATTGCAGGCGGATTGGTCGATATGATGAAAAATCCGACCGCTTTTGCCCAGATGCTGCAAATATTCAAGGAAAACCCTGACGGCAGCGTTACTATCACATACCCCGGCGCATACAGGACGGGTATTTCACTGGCTGATTCCCCCGTAACATTTACACGTAACGCCAGTGGTGCATTGCAGCTAAAAACCGCTACTACCGGAGTTTCGGGTGCTATAGGCCTTAGAATGATGGAACAAGCTTTTGCAATAGCCCGTTTCAGTGCGGAAGCGAAGCAGCCTATTAACACAATCAATATTAATGATGCGCTTAAGTACATTGAAGGCGGTAACGCGCACTATGTATACAACACTGTCTTGGGCACCAAAAACGCTGTTTATACTACTCCTTCCGTATCTTTATTAAACAGTTACGCCGACAAGGTTAACAATAAGGAAATTATTATGTCGGGAGGTACAAGCGGCATTGATTCTAACTATGATATCGTGTCAAGCCACGCGTACTCAATTGAAAAAATAGATAAAGAAAATCAAATTGTATATATTATAAACCCCTGGCGCAGCGGTAACTCAATAGCCGTTCCTTATAATGTCTTCGTTAACAATTTCAGAAGCATATATATACAAAACTTATAGGCCGGCAATTAAACGGTAAAATTCGTACATAGATGACCTTTTTCCAATATTTTGATACAATATTGGAAACTGGTTTATCAAGGTTGCAATATAAAGGAAATAATGATGGATAATATAGAATTACAATCGCAATTTGAAAATATAAAAATAGAAATAGAGCAAAAACGCGCCAATGGCGAAGATGTAACGGCACTTTTAAGAACACAGGTAAAACTTTTGCGCGAAGGCTATGACAAAATTTCAGAAGCTACATCGGGTGCCGAATTTGCCACAAACCCGCGCAAATATTCAACATTATTATCTTACATTAACAACATGCGCTCAATCTTAATTGAACTCAATGACCCGACAGACGAGGTTGATGTGCTTGATAGCAACGTAAGAGAACAAATGGACAAAAACGGCCTCGGCTGGCTTTTAGAACAAGTTTAATATGCCCCAAAACCAAGAAAATCTGTCATTAAAATGGAAATATACCTTTATTGTTGCTTGGTAATGTAACATAATTAGAGCTTAGTATTTGGGCTTCGCGTCCAACCCTTGTTCCGCCGTCTGAATCAACTACAAACTTAACATCTTCATAGCTTTTTGGGGTTGATGATGTAATAAATTCAAGTACTTTTTCAGACAATTCAGGATAAATAGCGGCAAAAACCTTGTTCATATAGAAATCTGCAAATTCTTCCCTTATATTGAGGTATTTAATCATATCATTATCATCTGCATATTTTTCTTTTGAATCAATAATCAATTTCTTTAATCTTTTAATATAAAGACCCATTTCATTAAGCCAATTAAGAGCAAGCGGATAATTTTGATTTGAGTGACTTTCATCACAATATAATCTTGATGCTTTTTGAGCCTGAGGAATTTTCATTTTTAACAATTCTACATTACAAATATCAAGAGTTTGCTCATCTTGCTGTGAAAGTGTTTCGTCAACTTTTCCGGGTTTTATTCTTGAAAATACTCTTGATAAAATTTCCTCATTCTCTATTACCGTTGTATTTGAATCGGGTAAATCTTTATTTCTTAGTAATCTGTCGACATTTCTTTTATGATAATCCGATTTTAACATTACATGTTGCTGCAACAGGAAATCCGGTATGCCCATAAAATCTTTCTGGCTTGAAACAATACCTCGAATACTTTTTAAATAGGGTATGAGGGCAAGACTTTCGAAATTATCCATATTTGATAATGCGGTATTAGTCATAAATTGGTACTTTAAATTTTCAGGATTTTCCGAAGAATTTAGCCTGTGCATTTCTTCAAAAGGCTTTGCGAATCCGAAATCTATAATACTGAGACCGTCTTTGCCCAGAATAACATTTCGCGCGCTTATATCTCTATGGTAAACTCTTGCCTCATCAAGCCTGGAAATATTTTCATATAATGCTTTAAGCATAGGCGGCTTTATAAATACACTGTTTAATTCTAAAATATTACCGTCTATGAGCTCCATGGCAAAAGCTCTTATGTGGTTTTCATTATCACTTTTGGCATAAGCTATAATATCCGTAAAGCCTGTATTGTCGGAAAGTTTCCTGATAGAGCTAACTTCATTGTTGCATGATTCAGGATTTACCTTTTTGGTACCGTTTCCGGCCACATTTACGTCATACCCGTCTTCCTCAGAATGTTGTGCTTTAACCATAACAGTTAAGCCTGTTTTGACGTCATTAACCTTATAAATTGAGCCTTCTCCGCCCTGAATAATTTTTTCTACTTCAACAGATGAATCATTTCTTTTGCCGAGAAAATTTTCAAACAATCTGATTTTTTCCTGACTTGCGTGCTCTTGCAATAAAAATACAGTCAGGTTTGCATCGATAATATTTTGACGCTGTTTGTCAATCCCCCCTTTTTGTCCGAAAGCAATTATGTTATTTTTGAATATCGTACTGTTATAGTTTAATTCTTGAGAGGGATATTCATTAATTGGTTGCTGAAATACTTTATCGGTAGAATTTTTATCACGATAAAGTTTATTTGCATATGTGCTTTGATTTTTAATTCCATTTATAATCATTGTTACTTCTCGGCTTATTTTGTATAAGTATCCTCAAGAAATTTTTTGCTACAAAATTAAAAAGTCAAAAGTTTCTATAGTATTAAGAAATTTTAAGGGTAAATTTACCTCATTGGCAATTTTTAAGGATTACCGGCTTTTAAAAAATAGCTCCGTATTATTTTAGCAATTTGGATTAAAGGTTTTCCCCATGCAAGCACAACTTCTAATGATGTCGCCTATAGTCACAGCAAATTATTCTCAATGGATAAATCAAAGTCCTATTAAAGATATTGCGCCGGATATTTCTCTTCCTCTAGATTTTTATGTATCAGAAGTATTTAATTATCGAGATGCAAAAATTGATACATCTCTTGCAAATCGCAATACGGGAAATAAAACTCCTATTTCTGTATATAACTTGAAGGAAGCCGACTTTTTGGAAGAAATTGTCGGTGCCGTTCCCGAAGATGACCATTGTATAGAATTGAACCCGAGACAGCAAAGATTGCTGGGATTATATTATGAAGATATTCCCGTATCTGATGAAAATCCTATAAAAATGTATTTTGGAAGAGTGGATGATAAATTTTTAGTTATAACAACTTCTCAAAATGAACTCGGACAAATTGTAGAGCCGAGATATTTGTTTAAAAAGACATCATACGGAAAAGATGCAAGAAAATTTGGCGAACGTTATTATCAGCAAGGTATGTCTGAACAGGAAAAAATACAGGAAATAACTCAATATAGAAAATCATTGCGCGGAAAATATGAAAATGCCTCTAAGATAGGGGATATTTCTAAAGTTAACTTCAATCTTCCCGAAGTAACAGACAGGCCGGTTAAATTTTCATTAGTAACTCTTTCCCCTAAAAATGCCAGATTATATTTAGCGGTTGGCGGCAATTACATTGAAGGTGCATTGCAACAAACTTTTAAAGACGGTATTGAAACCATAAATTTAGATGATCAGGTAACTGATATGGAAGCGATAAAAAGACAGGTAAAAGAGTTTAATCCTGATGTTATAGGGCTTTCAGTTAAGGTTGAATCACATAATAAGTTAACCAGGTTTTTAGATTTTATTCAAAAAGAATTTCCCGATAAATTGGTAGTACTCGGAGGAACAATTCCGACAAATGCTTATAAGGAGGTTCTGGATACTTATCCTAATGTATTAGCTTCTTTAGAAAACGGCGAAGAAGCAGCCATTGATATTGTAAGAATAATAAAGGGCGAGAAAAAACCTGAAGAATTGTTTAATACGCCTAATCTGGCCTTCAAGCAGGGAGATGATTTAGTATTAACAAAATCAAATCATGATTATAAATTTTTTCTGCCGTCAGAATCAAATGTAAAAGAAATTGTTGAAAAAGACGGGATTATTGCATTAAGATGGTCCCAGGGCTGCTGGGGAAAATGTACGTTTTGCACTATTCCCGGTAAATGGCAAAGTGACAGTTTGGACAATCTTATTTCAACCATGAAAAGTTGGAAAGAAAAATTCGGTGTTAAATCACTTAATTTTACGGATGATGAAATTGTTCCCAAAGACCCTCAACAGGCTTATGAAAGATTAGATGCTTTTGCTGACAGGCTTATAGAAGAAGATCTTGATATGCAATGGTATGTAAATGTACGCGCCGATTCTCTGCATTTTTTCAAAGGAGAAGAAGGTGATAAACTTATTGAGAAACTCAAAAAGTCAGGCTGCATAGGGTTTTATGTAGGCATAGAAACAGGCTCTGAAACACAATTAAAGCGATTTGGTAAGAAAGTAAGCGGCAGCGAGCTGGATGTTACTACAAACAGCGATATTATTAAAACCCTAAGTTCAAAAGGTATCCCGGTTTTTGTAGGATACATCACTACGGATCCGCTTATGCCGACTTTGAGGGAATTGAAGGAAAATATGCAATTCTTTCATGATAATAATTTGACAGAATTTAAAACAAGACTGAATGTATATTTAATGCCGCAAAAAGGCTCATCTTATCCTGAGATGATTGCAAATAAAAAATTAGGATTACTGGGTGATTTGCAGCCAAATTTATTGGTTTACGATGCAACATATCTTGACCCGCGCGTTGGTGCGGTAAAAGAACATTTAAATAACTGGATTGGAGATATGCACACTGTTTATGAAAGAACTCACGTAGCAGCATTAAAGGCCCGTTATAATCCGGATGACAAACAGGCAGCTGCTGATAGCGCTTTGGGTGTTGAGCTCAGACAATTGACGCTGTGTTACATTGAAAAACTAATGAAATTATTTCCCGAAACAGATGAAGACAAGATGGTTGATGAAAGGGTTATTAATAAAACCGCAAATGATTTATCCAATGAGTTCTGGCAAACAAGAAGAACAAGATTAATTCAAGAAGTTCAAGATAAGCAAGAAAAATTAATGGAATTATTTAATGAATACACAAATAAAAGAGATAAATTAATTGATTCTTTTAACTGTTAGGCTTATCTATATAATCTCGTATGAAACCATAGTTTTCCCTGTACGGTCATATTCTGCCTGAGATCTTTCAATATATTCACCATTAATAATTTCATAAGTTTTTGTTTTGGTTCTCGTTTTATCTTCTTTGCTGACAATTGTTTTTGTAACGAATACTCTTCCGTCGGGAGTGACCGTTTTGATAACTCTCCTGCCCAATTTTTCATCTGTTTGAAAACTTCTTGAGCTTTTTTCCAGTATATCCTTGGGTAATAGTAAATCACAATCTGTTTCAGGTATGTCGTTATACAATAAGGTTAAGCACGGTTTATCACATACGCTCGGAGGTCCGAAGTGTTGAACACCGCCGGGTTGTTTGTAACTATCTTTAAGAGCCCATCTTCGCGGTTGTTCCGCAAGATACATTTGATACGCGCTGCCTTTGAGGTCAACCATTGCTTTTTTTATAACAGGTACGGGTTGTCCTTTGCGTTTTTCAATATTCATCATGGTCGTAAGAGGGACTCCGCCGGCTTTCCAATCTTGAGCCGGTTTTGTAAGACCTTTAATACAAGACATGTAGCCTGTTAATCCTGCTTGAGCCAGCGCAAAGGCGTTGTAACCCAGAGAATAGCAGTAGTCAGAGTCAAAATTTGAAGGAGGGCCGCAACGACCTTCATAACCCAAATAATGAGGCACAGGGGAGAATGTACCATTGTACTTGCCTTTCTCTTTAAGTTTTTCAAGCTTGTGTCCTACAAGCTCCATTAAGAGTTTTTCTGTTTCAATCTTTGCTACCTGAGTGTTCCCGTGGTCATCTTTGGGTAAAAGAAGTTGATTTTTTATTGCATCAGGGAAAATGTTAAACGTTTTTGCGTCTTGTTCGTCCATTTTGCCTGCGACTATTTCAAAGCGCTCGGCATCGCTTTTTTTGTTAAATTCTTCATCTTGTAATACCTCGTCTAAAATATCACTTAGCGACGAATTCATTTTTTTAACTTCGGGAATAAAATCAAGAAGCCCTTCGGGTACAAGGATTACACCATAATTTTTCTTTTCCCCGTCGTCTCCTTTTCCATCAGAACGCGCAACAATTACATTGGCAATTTTACTAACTATATTGCTAAGAGATGTATTTTTTGCTTCTATTTCTTCGCTTATAAGAGCAATATTCGGATGTGCCCTGAGCGCAACCTCAAGGACAACGTGAGATGCGCTTCTGCCCATAAGTCTTATAAAGTGGGTATATTTTCTTGATGATTTTGCATCTTTTTGTATGTTGCCGACAGTTTCCGAATAAATTTTTGTGGCGGTATCAAACCCGAAAGGCATTTCTATGTGTTCGTTTTGAAGGTCACCATCAATTGTTTTGGGGCATCCTATAACCTGAATACCGGCATTTTCAGCTTTCATCCACTCGGCAAGCAGTCCTGCGTTAGTATTTGAGTCATCTCCCCCTATCACTACTATAGTGTCTATATCAAGCTCCTTACAATTTTTGAGAACTTTTTCAAAATCTCCCGCTTCTTTATCCAACTTTTTTCTGGAAGAACCGAGCAGGTCAAAA
>Ga0209737_10001909_pt1 | contig 14677 bp, 12 predicted proteins | sample TergutCu122P3_FD_187284 | JGI IMG/M metagenome (GOLD analysis project Ga0209737, IMG submission 187284) | Cubitermes ugandensis P3 segment gut microbial communities from Kakamega Forest, Kenya - Cu122 P3 (SPAdes) (version 2) | ecosystem: Host-associated > Arthropoda: Insects > Digestive system...
CCTCCACAGTCGCGCCTCTCACGGGGCGCGTGGATTGAAACCTTGGGCCAGGGCAAAAAGGCGCAACCATGCGTTGTCGCGCCTCTCACGGGGCGCGTGGATTGAAACCGCCAGAGTCGGCGACGGTTTTGAGGAAATTTTCTTGTCGCGCCTCTCACGGGGCGCGTGGATTGAAACACCAGTGCATTTGATGAAGGAATAATTCAGGGAAGTCGCGCCTCTCACGGGGCGCGTGGATTGAAACCAATGGATGAGTCCGTGTTAGAAATTGCAAAAAGGTCGCGCCTCTCACGGGGCGCGTGGATTGAAACAAAAATGTTTCCGATGATTTCAACAGCCGCAGCGGTCGCGCCTCTCACGGGGCGCGTGGATTGAAACGGCTCACACACCTGCCCGTAGATTGGCCTCGGTTGTCGCGCCTCTCACGGGGCGCGTGGATTGAAACGCTTTGTGGTTGGGTGATATTTTAATTGATACACAAGTCGCGCCTCTCACGGGGCGCGTGGATTGAAACAACTCACACACCTGCCCGTAGATTGGCCTCGGTGTCGCGCCTCTCACGGGGCGCGTGGATGAAACGCCCGGATGACGATGTCTGGGTGCGCGGGCCGCGCCTTCACGAGCGCAAACAATCAATCCTCGAAAGGCGCCCCCAACCACCTCACAACCAGCGAGTCATAAGGTCTTCGACAATTTCTAGGGCGGCATTCGGGCGCGCAATGTTTTGTGCGGCGAGGGACATGGCCTTGAGGCGGGGGGAGTCCCCGAGGAGGCGGTGGATATGGTAGGCAGCATCGGCAAAGTCGTAGAGGCGAGTCGCAGCGCCGCGCTCCAAAAGGTATTCACAATTGCGCTGCTCCTGGCCCGGAATCGGCGCCACCAGCACCATGGGTTTTCCCTTGGCGAGAATTTCACTCATCGTGAGTCCACCAGGCTTCGTAACGACAAAATCCGCGGCGTCCAAAAGCTTGTGCACAAAATTGACAAAACCATAGACGGTGACGTCCACAGAAAGCGTCTTGGCAATTTCTTTGCACTGCGCTTGCAACTGGGCATTTTTTCCGGCAACCACAACAAGCGAGCAGTCGGCCGCCTGGCCCGCAAAAGAGCGCAGCATGTCGGCCATGGGGCCCACACCAAAACCACCAGACATCATCAACACCGTCGGCTTTTCAGGAAGGCCCAACTCGGCACGCGCCACAGGGGCAGAGCTGGTGGAGGAGAAAACAGGGTCAATCGGAATGCCCGTGGCCTGTATTCTCTCGGCAGGAATTCCCTTCCGCAACAACTCCCGCTCGCTGTCGCCGCTTGCAACATAATAGCGGTCCACGTGCGGGTAAACCCAAAAACTGTGCGGGCTGACGTCCGTCACAACACCGGCAAGCGGCAGGTGAAATTTGCCCTTACGCTTCCAGTCACTCAGCAACTCCAGCGGCAAAAAGTGCGTGCACACAACAGCGGCAGGGCCAATCTCCTCAATGGCCCGTCGAAAATTTCGCGCATTGAGTTTCCCAAGCATGAGGCGAAACCGCTGCGTTTTGGAGCCAAAACGCTTGGCGTCATAAACGTCATAGAGGTAACCCCACAGCGCCGGCATTTTCTGCACCATGTCGACATAGGCATTCGCATACATACGCTTGAATGTCTTGCTCATGTAGTCGAGCGTGTCGATGCTTGTGGCAGGCCGTTGAAGCCTGGCACAGGCAGCAGCAAGGGCTTCAGCCGCACGCGTATGCCCAGCCCCCGCAGTGGCATGCAGAAAGAGCAGCGGTTTGCGCACGGGCGAAGCGTCAGAAGGAGAAGGAGAAGCAGCAGAAGGCAGCGGTATATTCACAAATTCCTCGAGGTTTGGGCAAAAACGAAGGCTGACCGTTTTAAAATTTTTTGGGTTTCAAAGCAGCTTTTACTGAAAATCTTTTTGCTCATCATATTGAGTTATTTTACTCAGCACGTTGAGTAAATAGTCTTGCTCTGGCGCATGTGGATTTTTGCAGAGCGCCCTTTGCCGTTTTAAGAGCGCACTGCTTTCAAGCTGCGACTTAAAACCTCGGACAAGTCAGACGAAAGTTTGGGTGCCCGGGCGAGGCGCTCGAGTTGCGCATGCATGGCCTCTTTTTGCGGGGAAACATGTTGTTGCCACCTGGTCAGTGCACTGGCGAGGCGAGACGACATTTGGGGGTTTTTTGCATCCAATTCCAAAATGTGGTCCGCCAAAAAAACATAGGCTTTCCCGTCCGGCATGTGGAAACAGCCGGGGTTGTTGTGGGCAAAAGCACCCAACAAGGCACGTACCCGGTTGGGGTTGTGGGCGCGGAAGGCGGGGTGTAAAACCAACTTCTGCACACGCTCCAAGGTGTCTTTCCGCAGCGAAGTCGCCTGCACAGCAAACCACTTGTCCACCAGCAGCTCTTCGTCTTTGTTGCGCTCAAAAAACATTTCCAAAGCTTCCTCCCGCCCTTCCCACTGGCTCTCTTCAATAAGCGTCAGCGCCACCAACACGTCGGTTAAGTTGTCGGCCTTTTGAAAATTCTCCCACGTCCATGCCTGGGCGTCGGGGTGCTCTCCCAACACGGCATAACTCAGGCAGGTGTTATAAAAACCGCGCCGTGCGGCGTGCGCGCTGCTGAATTGAAACGGCTCCTTGCTTGCAAAAGCTTCGACGTTTTTTGCCCACAACGGCAAAAGTGTTTGCGCCAACTTTTTGCGCAGGCTTTCGCGGGCCCTGCGGATGGCTGGCGCGTCAATGGGGCTTGCCGCGGCGTTTAACGTCAACTCCGCAGGCAACCTCAACAACAATTGGCGCATGGCCAAATCCAAACTTCCACCTGTCAAAACACGCTCAAAAACACACTTCAACGCTTCCAAAATTTCATCCGCCGCCTCCTTTCGCATTTCGGCAAACACGGCGGCAATGGCGAGGCGCTCCTTGGCGTCCCAGCGGTTAAATGCATCGCTGTCTTTTTGCGCCAGAAAACTTAAGCGCTCCAAGTCTTCGCCTTTCACCTTCAGCAACACTGGAGCGGAAAACCCACGCAGCGCCGACAAAACGGGCTTTTCCAAAATGTTGGCAAAACAAAAACGCTGCCTCCTCTCCCTAAGCTCCAAAACCCGCTCCGTCGGCGCATGCGTTTCTGAATTCAGTTGCAAAGGCAAGGCCTCTCCTTGCTTGTCCAGCAAGGCCAAACGCAGGGGAATGTGCATGGGTTTTGCCTCCTCTCCTTCGGCCTGGGAAGGCACTTCCTGCTCAAAAGTCAGCGTCAGGGTTTGCTTCTTCGCGTCAAATTGCTCTTCCACCCACACCGTGGGCGTTCCGCGTTGCGTATACCAATTCATAAACTGTGAAAGCTTTTCACCCTTCACTTCTTCCATGGCCGCCAGGAAGTCTTCACACGTGGCCGCTTGCCCGTCGTGGCGTCGCAAATAAAGTCTGAGTGCCTCATCAAACTTTTCTTTGCCCAGCAAAGTTTCAAGCATGCGCACCAGCTCTGCGCCTTTGTGGTAAACCGTCGCGGTATAAAAGTTGTTAATTTCGGAATAACTTTTCGGGCGGACGGGGTGGGAGAGGGGGCCCGCATCCTCAGCGAATTGTACTGCCTTGAGGTAGCGCACATCATCAATCCGCTGCTCCGGTTTTGAATTCATGTCCGCTGAAAATTCCTGGTCTCTGAAAATGGTCAACCCTTCTTTGAGGGAAAGCTGAAACCAATCCCTCAAAGTGACGCGGTTGCCTGTCCAGTTGTGGAAAAATTCATGTGCAACAACACTCTCAATGCCTTGAAAATCCCCATCGGTTGCGACATTCTTGTCCGCCAGGACGCATTGCGTGTTGAAAATGTTCAGCCCCTTGTTTTCCATCGCCCCCATGTTGAAGTCTGAAACCGCCACAATGGTGTATTGCTCCAAGTCATATTCCAGGCCGAAGCGCTCTTCGTCCCATCGCAAGGCGCGCTTCAGCACATCCATGGCATAGGAAAGGCGGCTTAAGTCTTTGGGCTCTGAAAAAAACCGCAGGGTGACGCGGCGCCCGGAGCGCGTCACAAAAACATCCTCAAGCTGTGCCAAATCTCCTGCAACCAAAGCAAACAAATATGTCGGTTTCGGGAAAGGGTCTTCCCAAACCGCCCAATGTTGCTTTCCCAAGCGCCCTTCTTCGACGAGGTTGCCGTTGGAAAGCAGCACCGGAAACTGTGCAGCGTCGGCAACCAGGGTGACTTTAAAACGCGAAAGCACATCCGGCCTGTCCAAAGAAAACACCATCCGTCTGAAGCCATGGGCTTCGCATTGCGTCAACAACCGGCCACTGGAGACATAGAGTCCTTCGAGGGCGGTGTTTTTCTGCGGGAAAAGACGTGTCTTCATTTCCAGCATGCATTTTTCCGGGAGGGAGGGGAAAAGGAGTTTGCCCCCCTCCCGACGAAAAGCTTCTTCTCCCAGCTTTTGCCCATTGCAGCGAAGCTCCAGCAATTCCAGAGAGTCGTCTCCGTCCAGCAGCAAGGGTTTTGTGGGGGGGAGTCCCTGGTGGGTATGCTCCATATAAAGCCGCGCATGTACCAAAGTTTCCTCAAGGCCCAATTCAAAGCGCAGCTCCATGTTCGGAATTTGCCACTCAGAGGGGCGGTAGTCTTTTAAATGCACGGTTTGAGTTGTCATGTTTCTTAAGCTGCAAACATTTTATGGCGCATGCAAGCCATATGCTTGAAACCAAGCCTGGACAATTCACTCAGTGCGCTGTTTTTGAAGTTTTTTTTCAGTCGGTGCGACTTCAAAACCCAAAACCCTCAAGGAGAAACCGTCTCCTGTGTTTTGTTGGTTTCTTTGTCTTCAAGAATCAATTCAAGCAAGGCCATCTTTTCGGGGATTGTGTTGACAAAACACAAACCAATTTCCCACCTGGCCTTGTCCCCGGGAAAAATCCAAACCACTCTGGCTGTCAGCGACAAAAACTCCCGACTGGGCAAAAGCAGTTCCAAGTCAATGTGCTCTCCCGGCTCATGCCTCTCATCCGAAAGCACGCGGATGCCATTGACGCAAATGTCTTTTGTCTCATAGCGCAGCAAGGCAAGACGGCCGGCGGGGCGACAATAAACGGGGGCGCGTACGCGCCTGAATTTTCTTCTTTCCTGACTGTGACTGCACATAAAAACCTTTGAGGAGTACTGTCTGTTTTCTAACCTGCTGCATGCCTGGGTGCTGTCGAAAATACGCGCGCTTCTGAAGGATTCGCCTCATGAAGCCTGTAGCTTCAAAAAAATGCAGCGATTGGCACCTGGCAACCATGCCTGTCCAGCGGACATAAAAAAAGCCCTGTAGCTTACAAAAAAGGGGCGCAATGTTAGCCCAGAATATTTCTCTGTTTCCAACTCTTATTTTATTTTCGTTTTGTTTCTCTGGAGTTTCAAAGCCTAATGCGTTTTTTTGGTATTTTGCCACACAAGAAAACACTCTTGGGATAAGCAGGTGGCATGTCTCGCATAAAAAAGGTTCTTGTCGCCAACAGAGGTGAAATTGCCATGCGCGTAATGCGCACGTGCCGGGAATTGGGCATTGCGACGGTGGCAGTTTATTCAGAAGCAGACCGTTCGGCCTTGCACGTCGTGCGCCTGGCCGACCAAGCCTATTGCGTGGGGCCGGCTCCCTCGCGGGAAAGCTATTTGGTTCAGGAGAAAATAATAGAAGCAGCCAAAAAATCCGGGGCCGATGCCATTCACCCCGGCTATGGTTTTTTGTCAGAAAACCCGGAATTCGTCCGCGCGGTGGAAAAAGCGGGAATTACCTTCATAGGCCCCTCCGCCCAGGCCATGGACACCATGGGCAACAAAACACGCGCACGCACGCATATGGTGAAAGCCGGCGTGCCTGTTGTCCCAGGCTCCACGGAGCCTTTTGCTTCTTTTGAAGAGGCCAAAGCCTATTCCGACAAAATCGGCTACCCCGTCATGCTGAAAGCAGCCGGCGGCGGCGGTGGAAAAGGCATGCGCAAAGTGGACTCTGCCAAGGACATTCAATCCGCATGGACAACCGCCAAAAACGAGGCCATGGGGGCTTTTGGGAATGACGAAATTTATATTGAGAAATTCGTCGAAGAGCCTCACCACGTTGAAATTCAAGTTTTTGGCGACACGCACGGAAACGTCATTCACCTGAATGAGCGTGAATGCTCCGCCCAGCGCCGAAACCAGAAAGTCATTGAGGAAGCACCCTCGCCCATTCTCAACGTTGAGTTGCGCGCCAAAATGGGTGAAGTCGCTGTAAAAGCCGCCAAGTCCGTCAATTATGTCGGCGCGGGCACCATTGAATTTCTCGTCGACAAGCACCGGAATTTCTATTTCCTCGAAATGAATACACGCCTTCAAGTCGAGCACCCCGTCACAGAGTTGACGACGGGCATTGACTTGGTGAATTGGCAAATACGTATTGCCAACGGGGAGAAGCTTCCTTTCTTAAATCCCCTCTTCCCGCGTGGCCATGCCATTGAGGCCCGCATTTATGCGGAAAACCCCAACAACAACTATATGCCTTCGCCTGGCCGCATCACCTATATGCGCGTGCCGGGAGGACACAACGTACGAAACGACACCGGTGTTTATGCGGGCTACACAGTGACGAACCATTATGACCCCATGGTCTCCAAGCTCTCCGTCTGGGCCCCCACGCGAGACGAAGCCATCGCCCGCATGCGGCAAGCCCTCAAGGAATATGTTGTCAAAGGCATTACCACCAACATTCCCTACCTCCTCAACATTATCGATCATGCTGAATTCCGCGGTGGGAATTATGACACGGGTTTCTTGTTGCGACAGCATGAGGAGTTGGTGACGAAGAAAAGCCCGGCGGACGTGCGTACAGCCCTCCTGGCTGCAGCGGTTTATGCCCACCAGAAAAACGAAGCACTTTCCAAAAAGTTTGTTCCGCCCACCAAAGACAGAGGCAACGCTTCAGCCTGGCGTGCTCGCGGAAGGAGAGGATAACCATGCCAACAAGGTCCATGCGCTATATTGCCACAGACAAGAGCGTCAAAAATGCGGAGCCTGTCGCCATTGACGTCGAAACACTCGGCGACAACCGCTATGCCGTCACCATGGACGGTGAAAGGTTTGAGCTCGAGTCTCTGGTGTTGCCCACCCTGCCTCAAGGGGCCGTCTCGCTTCTCATTAATGGCCACTCGCACTGCATCGACATTACGCAGACGGAGGACGATGAGCTTGTACACGTCACCATCAACGGTTTGCCCATTCATGTCGACGTTGCGGACGAGCGCCGCATGCGCTTGCGCAGCATTGCCCCCGAGCACTCCAAGGAAGGCAAACAAATCCTCTGCGCACCCATGCCGGGCAAAGTGGTTCGCCTCCTGGCCGCCATCGGCGATGAAGTGAAAGAAGGCCAGGGCATTATTGTCGTCGAAGCCATGAAAATGGAGAACGAGCTTAAAAGCCCCAAAGACGGCAAAGTGGTTGAAATTTTCACCCAAGAGGGCATGGCCGTCGAAATGAATGCCAAGCTTGTGGCTGTGGAATAGGTTTTTTAGCCGGGCGGCCAGTCCAGGGGGCGCCCGGCCAAAAGGTGGAGGTGGAGGTGGAAAACGGTTTGCCCACCATAAGCATTGCAGTTAAACACCAGGCGGTAGCCGTTGTCGGCGTGGCCTTGCTGGCGTGCAACATGCGCGGCGGCCCATGCAAGGCGGCCCACCAGAGGACTGTCGGTTTCCACCAGCGCGTCTGTCGTGCTTATGTGACGCTTCGGAATAAAAAGCGCATGCAGTGGCGCTTGCGGACGTAAGTCGGCAAAAGCCAACACCTCGTTGTCCTCATAGAGTTTTTTTATGGGCAACTCACCACGCACGGCCTTGCAAAACAAACAAGCTTCAAGTGTGTCCGGCAACATTTAAAACACCTCCTCCAACACCTCTACCATACGCGAAGCGGCCTCCTCAAATGCCGCCTCCTCCAAAAGCAGCGACACCACCAAAAAACCCGGCATGGGCATGTCAAAAAAATAACCCGGCCACACCACCACCCCCGCTTCCAGCAAATACAACACCACACACTCTTCCTCCGGCGCTATGGGTATACGCAATGCCGCCATCCACCCCGCCTCCCTGGGGAATATGTCCCATGCCGCACCCTCGGGCCTCAGCTTTACCAGACAAGCGTGGTTGTTTTGGCAGCGCGCCTCCACGCGCGACTGAAAAGCCTGCGCCAAAGGAAGCCAGCCCGCCACCGCTTCCTGCACAGGCGTGGCCAAACACAAATAAGCGTCGGCCACCCAAAGCCAGCGCCGCAGCGCTTCTTCTGCCAGAGGTTGGGGGCCCAATACCCACGTCCAGGCCAGTTTGTGCTGCGGCAAACCCAGCCACTTCGAAAGGCCTCCCAACACAAAAGTCAGGCACCTCCAGGCATGCCCCACAAGGCTGTGCTGCCTTAAGGCAAAAACCTGGTCCACAATGAGGGCAAGCCTGTGTCTCACACAAAAAGCCTCCAGCGCCAGCACCTCCTCAGGCAAAAGACAACAACCCACCGGTACCTGCGGGCTTGTCACCACCACCACCCGCGTGCGCGAAGTCAGCCGCTCCTCAAGCAAAGGCATGTCCCAACGAAAAGCGCCGTCTTCCAAACGCAGGGGAAAAGGCACGCAGCGAAGGCTTTCAAAACCCGTAAGCAGCTCCACCAGCGGGTAGCCGGGCAGGCCCACCAGCACCTCGTCCCCCGCGTCTCCCAGGAGTTTGAGGGCCACCCCCAATGCCTCACTGCTGCCACTTGTCAGGCACAGCTGCCCAAAAAGCGCGGGGTAGCCCAGCGCTTCGGCCAGGGCTTTGCGCGCCACAACCAGGCCCTGGGCTTCGGGTATGTAGCCAGAGGAAGGCAACAAGCTTGGCTGTAAGTCTGGCTGTAAGTCTGGCTGTAAGTCTGGCTGTAAGCCTGGCTGCGGGCCAAGGCCCACGAGGGTGGGGTTGGTTTGTGTTAACTCCAGGAGGGGGCGGCGGCGGTGCAGGGCTTGCCGCAGGGCCTCCTGCAGGGCCAAAGTCCAGCGGTTGGGTGTGGAGTTAAAAGCGCTGCGGTGGGAAAACAACCCCTTCTCCTCCTCTCCCCTAACCAAAAACCACCTCCACACAACCTGCCAGCTTTTCGTCAAGCGCCAGTTGCGCGCGGCCGACTTTGCAGAGGTAGCAGGGGCTGCGGCGCTCTAACTGCAGCTGTATGCCGGGCAAAATGCCCAGCGTCAGCAGCTTGCGCAGGTTATGCTCGTCAGCGTTGAGGGCCACCACACGCAGGTTTTGCTGCAGAGGGCATTGTGTGAGGGGAAGCGGTGCGGCAGGAGGGGCAGGCGGAGTGGGTGCGGCAGGCGCCTGCGCGCCAAACACCGCATAACCGCAGCGCGGACAGGTTTGGGCGCAGGTTTTTGGGAGGGGGCCCAGGGGCAAGCAACGCTCCTCCCCGCTGCAGGCCTTACAAACACTCTGGGCTTCCTCGGGTGCAAAACAGCTACCGCAGAAAGGACATTCTACGCCTGGGCGTGGAGGTGGAAGCTTTGTCATAACACCACCCCTGTCCATTCCAGCAAAACGCCCGTCAGTTTACCCGCCCCCAGGGCCACGGCGGTGACAAAAAACCCCACGCCCAGCGCCATTGCCCACCCCCGCTCCCGCTTCATCATCAAAAACTGCGCAATGCACGGCAGAAACAGCGTCAGCGTCACACAGGCAATGAGGATTTGAGAGGGGCTTAAATTTTGGGCCATGCCATAGAGGCCCGCTGCGCCAAAGTCCCTGCGGAAAAACCCAAACAAAAAAACTTCGGCCGTTTGCGCAGGCAAACCCAGCGCCTTTGCGACGGGGGCCATGGCCTCAAGCAAAAAACCAAACAGGCCCGAAAGGCGCCCCAGCCAAATGAGGGCACTGGCCAGCAAAAAAATGGGCAGCACCTCCCAAAAATACCAGCGCAGCCTGGCGGCCGTCTTTTGAATGACGTTTTTCAGCATGGGCAGGCGCATGGGGGGCAACTCCATATAAAAGGAGGCGGGCTTACCCGGGAGGAGGCGGGAGAGGAGGGCCCCCGTAAGGACGAAGAAAAAAAGCACCACCCCAAGCCACCACAAAAAAGCCGTGGGGAAACCCAGGGCCCCCCCTTCGGGCAAAAGCAGCGTGGAAATGACGCCGTATTGTGCGGAGCAAGGCACCGCCAGCGCCAGCAGCACCATGGTTATAAGGCGCTCGCGCTTTGTCTCCTGTATGCGCGTCACCAGCGTGGCCATGGTACCGCAGCCCACACCCAGCACCAGGGGAATGAGGGCGCGGCCATTTAAGCCTATGCGTTTAAAACTTTTGTCCGCAAGCAGCGCAAGCCGAGGGAAATAACCGCTGTCTTCCAAAAGCGAGAAGAAAAAAAAGAAGGAAGCCACAATGGGCAAAATGACGGCCAAAGCGTATTTGAGGCCCAGGCTGAAAAGGCCATAGTCCCCGCCCAAAAACTCTCTCAGCCAATAAAGCCAGCTGCCCTCTTCTCCGGGAAACAGGCGCAAAAGCAGGGCCTCAAAAGGCGGCAACAGCCACTGGCCAAAGAGTTTGCCCTCAAAAAATTCCACCAGCACCCCCGCGCCGAAAACGCCGACAAACTGGTAGAGGCCCAAATAAAGCGCAAGCAGCAGCAGCGGAATGCCGGTGGCGGGTGCAACGGCCAAACGGCTTAGGGTTTCCCAGAAGTTTTTTTGGGTTTTGGGCAACAGGCGTATGTTGGCTTCGGCCAGGGCACAGGCCACCTCATAACGTTTTGTGGCAATGCGCAGCAGCGCCGTTTTGGTGTCCATGCGCAAGCGTATTTCCTCCAGGCAGTTTTGCAGGGCGGCGGAGGCGGAGGGAGAAGAGGAAACGGGAGAAGAAGCCCCCTCCCCCTCCCCCCCAGCCAGCAAACCCTGAAGGCGCTTCAGCAGCACAGTGTCTCCCTGCAGAAGCAGCAAAGCGACGGCGCGGCTTTGGGGCCCGCATACGGGCATGAGAAGGGGGCAAAGGGCAGCCAGGGCCTCTTCTATTTCCGGGCCATAGTCCATGGAAAAACCGGTGGGAGGCTTTGCTGATTGTACCACCCGCAGGGCCTCGCACAGCGCCCCCACCCCCACCCCCCGGGTGGCGATGGTACTCACACAAGGTATGCCGAGGCTATGGGAGAGGGCCTCGGTGTGCACCTCCAACCCCTCGGCCAGGGCCTCGTCATAGAGGTTCAGCGCCAGCACCATGGGTTTTTGCAACTCCAGAAGTTGCAGCGTCAGCGTCAGCGCGCGGTGCAGGTTTTTGGCGTCTATGACGTGCAGCAAAACACCGTCGGTTTCACCCAGCAGTATGTGCTGGCTGACGCGCTCTTCCTGCGTCAGCGGGCACAGCGAGTACATACCGGGGGTATCCATAACGTTTTCGAAGGGCAGGGGGAGGGGGGGGGGTGCCTCCGCCACCACCTCCTGCTGCTGCCGCTCCTTCTGCAGCGCCCGCAAAAAAGCCTTACCGGGCTGAGCTTTGCCCTGCATTAACTCCACGGTGGTGCCCGGGTAATTGGAGACAACGGCATAATGCCCCGTAAAAGCGTTAAAAAACACACTTTTCCCCACATTTGGGTTACCCACAATCAGCAAATTTTTACGGGGAGCGGGAGCGGAGGTGGGAGAGGGGAGTGCCTTGGAGCCCATATTGATAATGATTAGCGATATTATTATCTGCGGGCCCTGTCAAGGGTTATTCATGTTTGGACTGAAGGGGGCGACAGAAAAGCGCGTCTCCTCCCAAATACACTACATCTGGCACAACCCCAACGCGAAGCCGCGCTTCTTCCAGCTGCTCCATTCGCTGCAGCAACTCTACAGGACGGACATGCAGCAGGAAACCCTCAACTACCTCCTGGCGCCTCAAAGAGCAGCTGCCCGTCTCTCTGCCCGTGCTGGAGGAGTACCCCTTAAATTCCTGAAGAGGTTTTTTTCCGCCCCCCCTCCCCTCACACCGGCCTCTCAAACACTCTGAAAGTTTTTATCTGCTTGGCACCCAAAAATTGCACCGTGCGCCCAAGCAGGGCGTCGTCCTCGGCAATCCACCCCAACTCCCCCTCGTCATAGCCCCATTTGCGGGCGGCACTTACCGTTTCCTGGGCCAGCAGGCAGTCCAGGCCCAGGCGCTGAAAGCCGGGGCGTATGCCGAATAAAAAAACGCGTATTCTCCGCAGGCGGTGTGCGGCCCAAATAATTTTTAAGAGGCCCCAGGGTATGCCAAAGCGCGACAAATAGCCGCCTGCGCTGCGCAGCGCAATTTGCGCGTCCGGCATACTCAACGCGAAGGCCACCACCTCCCCCTCCACCTCCACCACAAAACACAACTCGGGCCGCGCGACAATGAGGGGCTTTAAACGGTGCATGGCATAGTCAAACTCGGCCTGCGTCAAAGGCAGCAAACCAAAACCCGGTTTGCGCATAGAGTCATAAACCGCTTTAATGCTGTCTTTCTCCTGCTCCAGGCGCTCCAAGTTGAGGCGGCGTATGTGCACGCCCGCCCTCTGCTTGGCTTTCTGTGCCGCCTGGCGCACCTTCTGCGGAAAATCCTGCCTCGCGGAAAACGCGTAAGCGTGCAAGTCCTTCGCTTTCTGGAAATGGTTCGCCTCAAACAAGGCTTCATAATAGGGAGGGTTGTAGGGGGTAAACATGGAATGCGGGTGCTCAAAACCGCTCACCAGCAAGCCACATTCATGGTGAAAGGCCATGGACAAAGGGCCCAATATGCGGGCTGCCCCACGCGCCTTCACCCATGCGCCCGCCCTCTCAAAAAGCCCCGCCGCCACCCCCACGTCCTGAATGCACTCAAACAAACCCACAAAACCCGTGTTGGTTTTGTGGAAACGGTTGTAGCGCTCATCCACTCCCGCTGCAATGCGCCCCACCACGCAGCCGTCTCTGCGCGCCAAAAAAAAAGCAGCCTGCGTATGCTCAAAAAAAGGGTTGCGTTTGCTGTCCAAAAACTCCCGGCGCTCTACCAAAATGGGCGGTACAAAATTCGCGTCCTGCGCATAAAGCTCCAGCGGGAAACGAATGAATTCTCCCAGCGCTTCAAAGGAAGCGGCTTCTTTTATGTCCACATCGGGTGCTTTCGCGGCATAACCCAGCTTGCCCATTAAATACCCTTCGGCGGCAATGCTTTTTGGAAGACGCGGTAGCGTTTAACGGGCTTGGAGCCAAACAGGTGAATTAAGCGGTTGACGGAGTCATTGTCCTCCAGCGTCCACCCCACCTCCCCTCCCACCCAACCCAATTTCCGGCCATTCAAAAAAGTCTCCAACATCAGCACAGCATCCAGGCCGCGGCGGCGGTATTCGGCTTTTACGCCCATAATAAAAAGCCGCCCGCGGTTAATTTTTTTGCGGCCAAACAGCAGCTTAAAAATGCCGAAGGGAAACAGGCGGCCGCCTTTCATGGTTTTAAATACCTGGTTCATATCCGGCAGCGTCAGGCAAAAACCCGCCGCTTGCCCGTCTATTTCCGCAAACAAAGTCATTTCTGGAATGGCCACCAGTTTTAAGTCCGCCACCAAAGCCTCAAACTCCTCCTCACTCATGGAGACGAAACCCCAGTTTTTCTCCCAGGCGTGGTTATAAATGTCGCGAATTTTCACCGTCTCTTCCGGAAGGCGACTCATGTTTATGGGGCGCACCTGAATGGCGCTGTGTTCGCGAATTTTCTGTGCCAGGCGCAACACTTTTTCGGGCGGCTCTTTCAAAATGTCCATGCTCCACATAATTAAGTCCTTGGCTTTTTCAAAACCCAGGGCTTCAAGCTGCTTGGGTTGGCTGGGCAAATTAAAGGGCGACAAAAAAATGGGCGGCGTGTCAAACCCCTCCACAATGCAACCCCACTCTTCGTTGCTCGAAAAATTGGCGGGGCCCAGCAATTGGCGCATGCCGCGGGCCACATGCCATTTTTCAACCGTCTCCAGCAGCGCGCGCGCCACCTCCAAGTCGTCTTCGCAGTCAAAAAAACCAAACCAACCCACCTGCGTGTTGTTTTCTTCGTTGTAGCGGCGGTTGTTAATGGCGGCAATGCGCCCCACCACTTTGCCTTCGCGAAAGGCCAGAAAAAACTCCGCCTCCCCGTGCTTAAACCAGGGGTTTTTTTTGCGGCTTAGCATTTTCTTTTTGTCCAAATACAAAGGCGGCACCCAGGAAGGCTCATTCTGGTATAAGCGGTAGGGCAGTTGCAGAAACTTTCTGCGCTGCCAGTAGGTGAGGGCGGGTTTTATGAGAATGTCTTTTTTGGGGGGGGTAGTCATAGGGGTGGGGGGAGCATTCAACGGAATGAATGAAAAATTCAAACGAAAATTTTAAAGGGGGGGGGGTTTGCCCTCCGGGCGGGGGTTTTCTTGTCGCCGTGGCGAAGTTGCGCTTGCGTTTTTTGGGCGCAGCTCACCTTCGGTGAGTCACTTTTTTTTTGACGGCAAAAAAAAAGTAACCAAAAAAAAAGCCGCCCTGCCGGGGGCTTTTTGCACAGGAGTAAGTCCCCCTCCCTCTTTCCTCAAACTCCAACCCTTCACCGGGGCCCCTATCTTGCCCTGCCTCCCCGTAACCCAGCTGGGCGCCCTTAACCCATAGCTTCCCTGCTGCCAAGCTTGATAACGCTGGAGGTGCGGCATAAACAACGCCGCGCAGAACAACCACGCCGT
>Ga0209737_10001910_pt1 | contig 14677 bp, 14 predicted proteins | sample TergutCu122P3_FD_187284 | JGI IMG/M metagenome (GOLD analysis project Ga0209737, IMG submission 187284) | Cubitermes ugandensis P3 segment gut microbial communities from Kakamega Forest, Kenya - Cu122 P3 (SPAdes) (version 2) | ecosystem: Host-associated > Arthropoda: Insects > Digestive system...
TGACTTAAGTCCTCCGCCCTCTCTGTGTAGGCAGCACCCTCAAGCCCCTTCCACTGCTCCGGAGTGCTTAAGTCCGGCTTTCGGTAATTGGGGCCAACAGCACACCCCCAAAAGACAACGCCCAGCAGTATCGTCAGCCTCCCAACAGCTGACACAGGCACAGCGCTCCTCCAACGCTTGCCCAAAGGCAATGAATTTTTCACACAAGGCCTCCAATCTCCTTCCCCGTTTTGACGGATGGGGAATTCTCTTATATCGAGGAAAGGTCTTTTGTGCATAAACATGTTGTGGGTAAACATGTTGTGAATAAACAACCATGCATCCAAACCCTCCCGTGCTTGCCGGCTACATCCGAAAACTCAGCCTATGCGCTGCCTTGCTCATGGGAAGCAGCTGTACTTGCCATGCTTCGGCTCAGCAGGACAAGCTTGTCGTCTTCGCGGCAGCTTCGCTGTGTGAGGCATTGGGCGCCATGGGGGAAGCCTTCAGGCGCCTGCACCCGGAAGCGGAGTTGACATTTAACTTTGCCGGGACTCAGGAGCTTAGGGCGCAAATGGAACATGGCGCATCCGCGGATGTGTTTGCCTCCGCGGATGCGCGGCAAATGGACATGCTGGCTCACAAAGGCCTCGTTCAGCCCCCCGTTGTGTTTGCTCACAACAAGCTCGTCGTCGTCGTCGCCAAAAACGCGACGCCGCATATTCAAAACCTGGACGACTTGCCGTCCGCTTCTCGCATTGTGGTGGGTGTTCCTGAGGTGCCTGTTGGTCAATATACGCTCCAAATTCTCCAGCGGGCAACCTCCCGCATGCCTGACTTTCAAACACGCATAGAGGCCAAAATTGTTTCCAGAGAATTTGACTCAAGGCAGGTTTTGGCCAAGGTGCGTCTTGGCGCAGCACAAGCAGGTTTCGTATACCAAACGGATGCTTTGTCCGCGCCGGAGTTGGCCGTTCTGAGCATTCCTGAGGAGATAAACGCAGCGGCCAAATATCTCATAGCCATTCCAAGCAAAGCTCGAAATCCTCAACTTGCACGCAAGTGGGTTGACTTTGTGCTTTCAGAGGCGGGGCAACACATATTAAGGAATGCTGGGTTCATGCCTTTCACACTTGGACATTGAAGCGTGCGTCTCCAATTCGAAAAATTCGTTCTTCATGTTCTCGGTTTTTTCCTGGCCGCATTTTTGGTTTTTCCCATTCTTGCCTTGTTCACCTCTTCTGCGCCTCAGGAGGTGCTCTCAGGGCTTGGGCACCCTCTTGTCTGGCCGGCGCTCCGCCTGAGCCTTTTCACGACAACTGTGACGCTCATTGCCGTTGTTGTTTTGGGGACACCTTTGGCCTGGTCCCTCTCCCAATCCAAGCGCAAAGGCATCCGCACGCTGGAAACCCTTCTTCAACTTCCTATTGTCCTTCCTCCTTCCGTTGCCGGCATTGCCATGCTGCTTGCCTTCGGAAGCCCCGGTTTGCTGAGCTCTCTTTTGCATGGCTCGTGGGTTTTCACCTCCACCACAACGGCTGTTGTTATTGCCCAAGTGTTTGTGTCCGCACCTTTGTTTGTGCAATCCGCCCGCAGCGCTTTTCGAAGAATAGACCCGAAGCTGATTGTCGTCGCTCAAACCTTTGGAGCCTCACCGCTTCGCATCTTTCTTCGCATCGCGCTTCCCATGGCGTTTCCCGGAATCGCCGCCGGAGCAACCCTCAGCTGGGCCAGAGCCCTGGGTGAATTTGGGGCCACCCTCATGTTTGCCGGAAACATGGAGGGGAAAACCCAAACTTTGCCGCTGGCCATTTATACGGTCAATGCCTCCGACACTCATGCTGCTCAGGCCCTCTCCATCCTCCTTGTCCTCTTTGCTTTCTCCCTCCTCCTGCTCATGAAAGCACTTATGAGAAAAGCGCCATGAAAAAAGCGGGTGGATTGCAGATGCATATTTTGGCTCACGTTGGCTCTTTGGTGGTGGATGTTGAGCTTTCCATCGGCAACGAAACCCTGGTGCTTGTTGGACCCAATGGCGCTGGAAAAACAACGCTGCTTTTGCTGATGCTCGGCGCGCTTCCTTGCAAAAAAGCCCGCATTCAAATGGGTGAAAAAGCTCTCCTGGACACGGAGTTGAAAGTTAATGTTCCGACGGAAGACAGGCGCTTGGGCTATGTCCCTCAGGACTATGCTTTGTTTCCACATTTAAGCGTTCGAGAGAATGTGGCGTTTGCGCTGCGTTGCCGCTCTTCCAAAGAAAAGCCGCGTGAGGTGGAGCAGAAAATTCATGCCGCACTCGAAAACTTCAACATATCCGCCCTCGCTGGCCACAAAACACAAACCCTCTCCGGCGGAGAAAAACAACGCGTTGCGCTTGCACGGGCTTTGGCCACCAAGCCCCATGCCTTGCTTCTGGATGAGCCTTTGGCCGCTTTGGATGTCCACTCCCGAAAGTCGATACGCGAATTTCTCTCTGGCACCCTCCACAACCTCTCTTTGCCCAGCATTGTTGTAACGCATGACGCTCTGGATGCGCGTATTCTCGGACAACGCATCGCCATCCTTGAAGCCGGGAAAATGACTCAAATCGGCACCTGGGACGAGCTTTCAAAAAACCCGAAATCGGACTTTGTGGAAGCCTTTGTTTCCGCCTCCTAAAAAGTCTGAGGCTGTCTCACAAATGACGCTCCACGGGGCCGAAAAAACCTCTTCAAAAAACCCTCAAGCCTGTCGAGCTGGCACTCTCAGCAGCAACACAACGGCTGAAACCAATGCCACAATACCCGAGGCCACAAAGGCCACCGCCCCTCCCAGTTTGTCCCAAACTAAGCCAAAACTTGTGCTGGCAAGCAATGCGGCAAACCCAATCAGCATATGGTAAGCACCAAAGGCTTTCCCCTTGGCATGGCCGCTGGCCAGCTCCGCCACCAGAGCTTTCTCTGCCCCCTCGACGAGGCCGTTGGACATGCCATAAATGACGGCGAATACCCAAAGCAACGGCAGCGTCTGCGCAAACCCTATCATCGACCATGTCACCGCGTAGACGGCCCACCCCAGGGCCAAAATGTTTCTCTTCCCATAGAGGTCAGCCAGACGCCCCCCCACCGTCGCCGTGCTGGCCTTCATCAAATGTATGACGAGCCAGAGAAGTGGCAGCACCATGGGCGATGCGCCCAATGTCATGGCTTTCACAAGAATGAATACGTCGGTGGCATTCGCAAAGGCGAAGAGGGTGATGGGCAAAAGCGCTCGTTTCAAAGGCGCCGGCAATGCTGAAGGCGCCTTCGTCTCAGAAGGCGGCGGAAGCTGTCTTGCCGGCTCCTTCGTCAATATGAGCGCCAGCATGGCAAGTACGCCGGGAATGGCCGCCCATAGAAAAACCGTGCGCAGCTGCTCCACAGTGGCATCCTCCGCCGTCGTCGCGCCCAAAAGCCACAGCAAGCCGATGCTCAGCAAAGTGCCGACGGCCGCACCCGCATGGTCCATGGCCCGGTGAAAGCCATAGGCACGCGCGCGAATGGAAGGCGTGGTGGCATCGGCAATCAGCGCGTCTCTGGGCGCCGTTCTCACGCCTTTGCCAACTCTGTCGCAAGCGCGAACAAAAAGTACATGCCAGGGCGCCAAGGCAAAAGCAACCAGAGGGCGGACAACGGTGGAGATTCCATAGCCCAGGAGGACGAGGGGCTTTAGGCGCGTACGTCTGTCTGAAATGACGCCGGTGAAATATTTCAAAACGTTCGCAATAAAATTGGCTGCGCCTTCCACCAATCCAATAAAGGCGTGGCTTGCACCCAGCGTTGAAAGAAAAATCGGCAGCAGCGGGAATATGGCTTCGCTCGAAATGTCTGTCAGGAAGCTCACCAAGCCGAGGCCTATAACGGTTGCTGGAAGCTTTTTGGGTTTTGGGGGTGAATTGTCCCCGGGTGGAGGTGCCGCCTTGGAGCCCATGCAAACCTTTCCTTCTGAAAATGGCTTCGGAAACCTAGCTTGCTTCACCTGCCTTATCTACTTCAGAGTGTCCTCAACCCTAAAGCAGTCTGGTTCTACATTTTCTTGCGCGGCTCATTTGCGCTTCCAAGGCGGCCAGCATGGCGAATGTCTGTTGCCTTCACCATGAAGACAACCATCTCGGCCAAATTGGTGGCATGGTCCCCTATGCGTTCAAGGTATTTTGTAATGGATTGGATTTTTGTCGCCCTATAAATGTTTCGCGCATCCTCCATCATATAGGTCAGGACTTCCCGGAAAATCTGGCCATAATAAGAATCCACAACCTGGTCTTTCTCAATCACCAACCTTGCTTGTTCCGCGTCGTGGTTGACAAAAGCATCCAGGGCGCTGCGCACCATCTCCTGCGCAGCCTGTGCCATATGCGGCAAATCCACATAGGGCTTTAGGGGAGGCACTTCGTTGAGCTCAATCACCCGCTCGCAAATGTTGACACCCAAATCCCCAATACGCTCAAGGTCTGTCACCATTTTCATCGCCGTGGTAATGGCGCGTAAATCCGAAGCGACGGGTTGACGCTTTGCCAAAACCCTCAAACAAAGCTCGTCAATGTCGACTTCAAGCTTGTTCACCTCGTTGTCCATTTCAATTATTTGGCGCGCCAATTCACTGTCTCTCTCCAGCAGGGACTTGACGCCTCCCACCGTCATCTCCTCCACTTTTGCTCCCATGAGAAGCAATTGCTCGCGGATTTTTCGAAGCTCACCGTCATATTCTTGTGCTGTGTGTTTGAATGTCATCGCCCGTGTGCCTTAGCCTGTTTTCAAGTTAAAATGATTCGATTCTGTAGCCCGCTTCCAATTGAGGCGAGCTAAAGCTCGCCTGCACTCCGCTCCATGAATAATTTGAAAAAGCATACTTTTTCAAATCATTCCCTCCGCTTCGTTTCGACATGAGGTCGAGGCGGACGAGGATTCCGCGATGGGAGCGCACCCCAGTGCGTGACCTGAGCGGAACCGGAGTCCAACGAAGAGATCATGTCAAAGTGGAACCGGTCTAGCCAAATCGGCCCGTAATGTAGTCTTCCGTCTGCTGCTTTCCTGGTTTCGTAAAAAGAATGTCGGTGTCATTAAACTCTATGAGCTCACCCATGTAAAAAAAGGCTGTGTGGTGAGAGACGCGGGCCGCTTGCTGCATGTTGTGCGTCACAATGACAATGGTGCACATTTTTCCAATGCTGTGAATGAGCTCCTCAATGCGTGAAGTCGCAATGGGGTCCAAGGCGGAGCATGGCTCGTCCATCAACAAAATTTCAGGCTCCAGCGCCAAGGCCCTTGCAATGCACAGGCGCTGCTGCTGCCCTCCGGACAAACTCGCGCCGGAACGGTTGAGGATGTCTTTCACCTCTCCCCATAAGGCTGCTTGCGAAAGCACCTTCTCCACCAACTCGTCCGGGCGCGGAACTTTGAGGCCATTGAGTTTCAAACCCGCCAGTACATTCTCCTTAATCGACATGCTCGGGAAGGGGTTGGGCCTTTGAAAAACCATGCCAACCCGGCTTCGGATTTTGACGGGGTCTATGTGACGCTCATAAATGTCGACGCCATCCAAAAATACTTTCCCGGCAACATAGGCCTTGGGCACAACCTCATGCATGCGGTTGAGGCAGCGAAGGAAGGTGGATTTTCCACAGCCTGAGGGGCCAATGATGGCGGTTACTTTTTTCTCCGCCACCGATAAAGAGATTCCTCTCACAATTTCTGTCTTTCCAAACCATGCCCTCAAATTTTCAACCTGCATCTTCCCCGCTGCCCTCGTCTCTTCTTTCGGGCTATGCAGCATCTCCTCTTTGACCAAGGGCACCCTCTCTTTGGAAATACCCCGCGGCATTTCTGTGTTTCCAAGCTGAAACATCTGCTTCGCTGTTATCATCGCGTATGGCTCCTTGAGCTTGTCAGCAGTTTTGCCGCCAAATTCAGAACGAGAACCAGCAACACCAAAACCAGCGCCGCCGCCCACGCCTGCTCTTCATGGGCGTGCTTTGCATAGTTGTAAATTTGGACAGGCAAAGAGTTGATGGGCTTGTCCAAACTGGCTGACCAGAAGCGGTTGCTGCCTGCCGTAAACAAAAGCGGCGCCGTTTCTCCGAAAGCCCTCGCTATGGCGAGCATGACGCCTGTGGCAATGCCTGACATGCCTGCAGGCAAAACCACTTTCAAAATGACACGCCACCTTGGCATTCCCAAGGCAAGGCCTGCTTCCCGAAGAGAATTCGGCACGAGTTTTATCAACTCTTCTGTTGTGCGGATGATGGTTGGCAACATCAAAATGCAAAGCGCCATGCCGCCTGCAAAAGCAGAAACGCCTCCCATGGACAGCACCACCCATGTGTACACAAAAATGCCGACAATGATGGAGGGGACTCCCGACATGACATCCGCACAAAAACGCACCCCTTGCCCAAAGCGGTTGGAGCCAAACTCCGAAAGGTAGACGCCTGCAAGCACCCCCACGGGGATTCCGAAAACACTCGCTATCCCCATCAGCACGAAGCTTCCGAGGATTGCGTTGCCAAAACCTCCTCCTCCGAGTTCGGGAAGTTCTGCAAAAGAACTCCAGCTGAGCCCTCCTATGCCTTTGGCAAAAACATAGGCAAGCAGGCTGAACAAGGGGATGACTGCAAGCAATGTGGCAACGACGCACCACAAACGCATCGCCCCATCTATCCACTTTCTCTTTCGATAAACCCTCTTTTGAGAAGCTTCCATGTCACAAACCCCTCTCGCTGCCTGGCAGGCGCCCTACGCGCCATACAAGCAGCTTGGAAGCAATGTTGAGAAGCAAAGTGACGGCAAACAAGACAAGGCCAAGCTGCGTCAGCGTGGACAGGAGGAGCTCATCCGAAGCGTCCGCATATTCGTTGGCGATGACGCTCGCTATCGTCGCTGACGGAGCAAAAAGCGAAGCAGAAATTTCAGCGCGGTTTCCAATCAACATCGTCACAGCCATCGTCTCGCCCAGCGCTCTTCCAAAACCAAGCACAATGGCGCCGACAATGCCCGAAGTTACATTGGGAAGCACAGCCATGCGGATGGTTTCCCATCGCGTCGCTCCCAGGGCAAGCGCAGCTTCGCGATAGCCTTTGGGGACGGAGCGCATGACGTCTCTGCTTACGGAGGCAATGGTTGGCAACACCATGATGGCAAGCACAATCCCCGCGGCAAGCATCCCAAAGCCTATGGGCGCACCCTGGAAGAAGGGGAGGAAGCCCAGCGTTTTGGCCAAAAAGGGCTGCACAGTTTCGCGAAGCAGGGGGACCAGAACAAACATGCCCCACAAGCCGTAGACAATGCTTGGAATGGCCGCGAGCAACTCGACAAGCAGACTCAAAGGTTTCTGAAGCCAACCCGGCGCAAGCTCCGAAAGGAAGATGGCCACCCCCAAGGCAATGGGAATGGCCAAAAGCAAAGCAATGACAGAGGAAACCACCGTTCCAAAAACAAAAGGGAGTGCACCGAATATTTCATGAACGGGGTTCCAATCGCTCCCCGTGAGGAAAGAAAAACCAAAACGCTGGATGGACAAGGCAGAAGCCTGCGTCATCTGAATTACCATCGCCGCCAACAAAAAAACCGCCGAGGCTGCAAATGCGGCCGTCAGCCACTTGAAAACTTTGTCTCCAACATTGTTGCCGCCCCCGCTTTGGGAAAACTTCTTCTCCTCCGGCTTTAGGTGTTGGGAATGTGTTGGTTGCACGTCTTTTCACTCTCTTCGTTTTCTGTCGCAAGCAACACTTGCGGGCCGGATTTCATGCAGCGAAGTTTTGCTTCTATTTTTGTGACGACTTGGCTGGGAAGTGGCGCATAGTGAAGCGCGGTGCCAATCCTCTGCCCCTCATGAATGGCCCACCATAGAAATTCAGCAAGCTCTCTTCCTTTCTCTAAGTCGGGCTGCTCTTCATAGACGAGGATATAGGTGAAGGTGCCAAGGGGGTATGCCAACTCTCCCGGCGCATCCACAATGGACATCCGTAAGTCATCCGGCATCGCTTCACTCATGCTCCCCGCTGCAGCGGTGACACTTTCAAGCGAGGGCTCGACAAACTGCCCTTTGGAATTTTGAACGGTGGCATAGGAAAGCTTTGCTTGTTTGGCATAGGCCAGTTCAACATAGCCTATGCCTCCGGGTATCATCTTGAGCTGCCCCGAAACGCCCTCGTTTCCCTTGGAGCCAAGGCCCACGGGAAACTTCACACTCTTGCCGGTCCCCACCTTCTCCTTCCATGTGGCGCTCGTCTTCGAAAGGTATTCTGTGAATACGGCTGTCGTCCCGCTGCCATCTGTCCTGTAGACAACCGTTATGGGCCGGTTTGGCAAGGCAACGCCCGCATTCAGTTTGGCAATGGCTGGCTCATTCCAACGCTTCACCTCTCCGAGAAAAATCCCCGCTATCACCTCGGGAGAAAGATTCAATTTCGAAACCCCCGGCAGGTTGTAGGCAAGCACCACCGCCCCAAGCGTCGTGGGAATATGCAGGAGCTTTCCCGAAACCCTGGCAAGCTCTCTTTCCGTCATCGGCGTGTCGCTTGCACCGAAGTCCACTATCCTCTCTGTAATCTGCCGAATCCCTCCTCCGGAGCCGGAGGATTGGTAGTTGATGCGGATGCGAGGGGCGGCCTTTTGGTATTCCAATGCCCACTTGGAATAGAGAGGATAGGGGAAGGTCGCTCCTGTTCCCTGAATTTCTATTCTCTTCTCACTTTGTTTTGAGTTTTTGTCGGCCGTCAAGCCGGAGGGCTTGCAGCCTGTGGAAATTCCAACGGCGGCAAGCACCATCCAAGCAACAGTTTTCAGCGTCTTCTTCATTTCGGGTGCAGGCTTATTTGAGGTATGTGACGTTTTGATGGCAGCGCTACAAAATCCGCTCAAAAAGCCACTTGCCCCGCAAGAATGAGCTCATGGCTCGGCTTGAGCGTCTTGTGTTGAAAACGGCTGTAGGCGAGTTGAAATTTCATCTCGTGCTTTTGCACATAATAATTCAGACCGACATCCGTTTGCCAAACCCTGTGGCTCTCTCCCGAAGCTGACTTCAGGCGAATGTTCGGGTCCATATAGCCAACGCGAAAAGCAGGCTGCAAACGCTCCCAAAAAGTCCACGCAACCGCACCATAAAACCCATGCCCCTTCACTGCCGGAGCGGCGTCTTGTTTGTCACGCGCATAAATGTATTCTGATTGGAACAAGAAAGGACCTCGCTCAAAACGCAGGTCCGCTTCATATCTGTCCGTGGCAGCAACGCTTCGGTTTCCAACAGTCACGTATGCAACACCTCCTATGACAAGCCCCTCAATGGGATAGGCTTCAAGCCTCAAGGCCACATCTTTGGCGTTGTCCAAATCCAAAGTGTCTGTGCCAGAGCCGTTGAAAACCCCTGCGGAATAGCCAAAATAGGGGAACTCTTTTGCAACCCTTATTCCCATGTCCCTCCAGTTTCCGTAATTCAGCGAAACCAAAGCCCGCTCCGGCAACAGAAGCCTTGCAGAGGAATTGTAGCCCTCCCAACTTACGGGCGTTTTAAATTGCCCGAGGGAAATGTTGGCATAGGGGGTTTTCACCGTAACAAACAAGTCTTGGAGAATGGAGGCGGCACCTCGCCCTCGCCTGGCTGGGTCTACCATCACCGAATAGTCCACCCAGCCGGGGGCTATCTCCCCTCTCGCCCGCAGCTCCGCCCGACGCATGCGAAATGTCGTCGCCGTCTCCTGGGCCTTCTGTGCAAAAAACCAACCCTGCAACAAAGCACTTGGACGAAAAAGCCCTTCCGTCCCTATGCGCATCTGCCTTGGAAACGGCTGCTCTTCGCTGGGGTTGGATGTCGGCTCCGAAGTCTCTTCCTCGCTGTCTTGCAGGCTGCTTGCCATCGTCATGCTGCACAAAACAACCACCGCGGCACTGCGAAACAAGCTTTTCCCATTTTGCATATAGGCCTCGTTATGCGCCTGGGTTTGTGACAACGCGGTGACAAAAAAGCAAAGTCTTCGCAGCAAACCTTCAGGCCGGTGATGCAGCCGGCAAGGTAAAAGAAAAAACAGAGCCTTCGCCCCATGTGCTTTCCACAGAAACCCACCCGCGCATGGCTTCTACCAGGTGTTTGACGATGGACAGGCCAAGTCCTGTTCCGCCTACTTCGCGAGAGCGACCGGCATCTGCTCGGTAGAAGCGCTCAAACAAGCGTGGGAGGTGTTTGGCTTCAATGCCCTGCCCCGAGTCCCTCACTGCCACGCGTACAAATTCATTCAGCGGCTCCACCTCCATCTGAATCAGCGTGCCCTCAGCACCATATTTTATCGCATTGTCCAAAAGGTTGGAGAGCACCTGCTCCAGCCTCCTTCTGTCTGCACGTACAAGCGGCGTGCCTTCTGCGATGAGTGTGGAAAAACGCAGCTTCCTGGCATTGGCCTTCTCTTGGAAGCTCGACAGCACCTGCGAAATGCTGTCTCTTAAGTCAATGTCCTCCAGTGCCAACTGAAACTCCCTGGACTCAATGTGAGACAGGTCGAGCAAATCCTCCACAAGCTGGTGCAGGCGCTCTGTGTTTCGCTCAATCATTCCGACAAACTCGTCCGAGAGTTCCGGTTGGACTTCCATCGTCCTTCGCAGCGTTTCTGCTGCTGAGCGAACGGTGGCAATGGGCGTGCGCAGCTCATGCGAAACATTGGCAACAAAGTCTCTGCGCAAAGTTTCAAGACGACGCAAGTCGGTGACATCCACGAAAACAGCCAACATTCCCTGCGGCTCACCTTGGAATGCAGACGCACGAGCCCACAAACGCCGAGAGCCGATGTTCAACTCGGCAGAAACCGGCTCCAGGGAAAATTTGGCTTCGTCCATCATCCGCTTCAATGTCGCGTTGCGGATGAGCTCCAGCTGCGTCTTCCCTGTCACATCCACCTTCAAATGAAGCAATTGACGCAATGCCGCATTCGCAAACACCACCTGCTCCTCTTTGCCCAATAGCAAAACACCCTCTTGCATTCCTTCTAAAACCCGGTTCATTAAGTCTCGCTCCTTCCTCAACGCCCCCAGTGCATTTTGAAGCTCACTTGCAAGCTGGTTGAGCACCCGGCCAAGCTCGGCAAGCTCATCCCTGCCCTCTATGTTTGTCCTCTCGGCCAAATCCCCCAAAGCCATTTTTCTTGCCGATACAATCAACCGTCGAACGTTTTTTGACATCCAAAAAGACAAAAGAAACGTCAACAAAACAGAAACCAAAAGGGCAATTCCTGCCGCACTCAGAATGGATTTTCTTAAACTCTGGAGCGCAAATTCCACCTCGGAAAGCGGCTTTGCAAACCGAATGGCGCCAACGACGCTTCCTTCTTTCTGGAAGGGAATGGCTACATAAATCATCCGCTGCTTCAAAGTTTTGCTCCAGCGTATGTCGGAGCCATGTCCTTGCGCAAAAGCTTGCTGCACTTCCAAACGGTTTGAGCGGTTTTCTGTGCGCGCAATGTCGCTGGGTCCTATTTCAGAGTCACCCAGCGTGCTTCCGTCTTTCAGGAGAATGCTTACTCGGCCGCCTCCTCGACGGCTTAGCTCGTCCGCCAGAGACTTCCACTTCTCCCGCTCTTCAAAGCCTGCTTCGAAAAACGATGCCTCCTTCTCCAGGAAACTTAAGCGGACCAACAAGTCGTCTCGAATCCGGGATGTTAAGTCTTTGTCCAGTACCCTTGAAAGGTAGGTGTTCGCTATGAGCGACGAAACCACCATGAGGCCTGCAATCACCAGAAACAACTTGGAGCGTATGCCCAACTTCACAAAGCACCTTCTTTGGGAAACTCCGCAAAGCGGTAGCCTACGCCGCGGATGGTTTCTATGTATTCGCCGGCTGCGCCCATCTTCTCGCGCAAACGCTTTATGTGCGTGTCTACGGTTCTCGTTGTCACTTCTGCGTCTATTCCCCAGACATGGTCCAGAAGAGAGGTTCGGCTTTGTACGCGGTTTTTGCGCTCATGCAGCGTTGTCAGCAGTCGAAATTCAATGGCTGTGAGTTCCACCTCTTCTTCGTCTATGAAAACCCGGTGCGCCTCCCGCTCTATCCGTAGCCTCCCAAACCGAATGGGAAGTTGCGGGGCCCCTTCTCCCCGTGCCCTCCTCAAAATGACATCTATCCGGAGCAGCAACTCTCTTATGCTGAAGGGCTTTGTTAGATAGTCGTCTGCCCCCAACTCGAAGCCGAGGATTCTGTCTATCTCCTCCCCCTTTGCTGTTAACATTAAAACGGGAATGGCCTGCGTCACCCAGTCCTTCTTTAGAAGCTTGCATACCTCCGTCCCCGCCATGTCAGGCAACATCAAATCCAAAACAATCAGCTCCGGTATCCGCTCCCGCGCAAGCCAAAGCCCCTCGCGCCCACGCAGAGAAGACGAAACTTCATGGCCAGCCTGGCGCAAATTGAATTCGAGAATTTTTTGTAAGTCCGCCTCGTCTTCTATGAGCAATATGTGAGCCATCTTTGCTCTTCGCTTAGCACGAAGCCAAAAGAAACGCCTCCGCTCTCTGGGGGTTGGAGCCCTTCTTCCTCCTGCTTGAATGGACACACATACACATGGGCTTTGGCAAAAGCGGACGACAACAAAAGCATTCAACTTCTCGCGGGGGTGTGCTTAGAAAGAGGGTTCCAAAATATTTTGTGGAGGCACCATGAGCATCAACATTGGAATTGAAGCCGATAAACGAAAAGAAATTGCCGGCGGCCTCTCGCGCGTGCTGGCGGACTCCTATACGCTTTATTTAAAGACGCATAACTACCACTGGAATGTCACGGGGCCCATGTTTCAAACGCTGCACCTCATGTTTGAAACCCACTATAACGAGCTTGCGCTGGCCGTGGATGTCATCGCCGAGCGCATTCGCTCGCTGGGCTTTATGGCGCCGGGGACTTTTAAGCAATTCATGGCGCTTTCAGTTATCCAAGAAGACAACGACGTTCCCAATGCACAGGGGATGATTCGCAACCTGGTGGAGGCTCACGAGGCCGTTGTGCGTACGGCGCGACAAGCTTTCAAAGCGCCGGAGGGTGCGGGCGACCAGGCGACGTGTGACTTGCTGACGCAACGCATGCAGTTTCATGAGAAGACAGCGTGGATGTTGCGCAGTCTGCTGGAATAATTCTTTCTCGCGCGCTTCTTCAAAAGCTGGCCTTGGGTTTTGGGGCCGGCTTTTTTGTTGGCCTCACCTATGAGCCCTCTTCCAATGCTGGGAATTCCAGGCCCTCTATCTCTTGCATGGACTTGCCGGCTATCCCTTGTAAGTCTCCGTACATCCCCAGGGTGGCCTCCATCACTTTGTTAATTTGCGCCTCCCGCTTCGCCCACTGCTTCACCATCGCCTTGCGCTCTTTGTCCAAGTCTTCCTGCATCAAAGAGAAGGCCTCTACAATAGCCTCTATGCGCTGACGAAAACCAGAGCCTGTGAGGTATTGGTAAACCATTTCCGTCTTCGTCTGCTGCCCCACGGCCGCCTGCTGGGCCATGCCCACTTGAAGCAAGGCATGGCGGAGGCTGGTTGCTAAGGGGAGCGCTACGTGCGGGGCGCAAACCCATATGCCGTCGACAAAGTCGAAAACGTTTACGCCCCTCGGGAGGACTTGGCTTACCAGCACAGCCACTTCGGCTTTGGCGGCGCGCTGGTCGTCCCGCAGCTTCGAAAGCCAGGCCTCATGCCAATGCTTCGTGCGCTTGGCCTCCCAGAGAATGGTGCCGCATGCCTGGCCACTGTGACTCAAAACGCGCTGCAGAAGGTCCCCGCCGAATTCGCCCTTGGGGACAGGCTCTATGGCGTCCCAAGGAAAGGCCTCCTTCAGCAGCTTCTCTAACTCCAGCTCCTGGACTTCTCCTTGCAACTGCTGGGAGCCTTGCTCCGCCTTCTGCTTCAACTCCTCTATCTTCTTTTGCATCGAAACAATCAGCTGCTCCCTCTCCATCGCCTTGAGTTTGAAGCTCTCTTCCGTCTCCTTCTGGGCTAAAAAACGTACCTTCTCCAGCTCCGAGGCAATGCGCTTTTCCACCGAAAGCTCCAGCTCCCTCCTCGCATCGTCCAGCTCCCTTTGCTTCTTCATAAACTCTGCTTGCGCCTTTTGTGCTTGTGCCAGCTTCTCCTTTTGCTCCCTCATCTCCCCCTGCAGCTCCTCCAGCTCTTGGGTCTTCTTCTCAAACTCCGCCGCCAGGGCGCGTTTGGCTTTCTTCGCCTCCTCCTCTACCAGGTGGGCGCGCTCCTCCTTCAGGCGTAACAGCACCTCCTCTTCTATGCTGTGCCTGGCCTTTGCCAGCTGCTTCTCCTTCTCAAGAATGCCTCGCTCTCGCAATGACATCTCCTCCTCCTGCTTGGCAAGCTTCTGCTCAAATTGCTGACGCGTGGCAGCAAGCAGTGGAGCAGCCAGGGACTCCGTAAGGCGAATTTCTGTCTTGCAGTTTGGGCAAACGAGGGTGGGGTCTGTCATCTTCGCTTTCGGGCGGGGGGAGGTATTCCTTAGCTCAACACGAAAACAAACCCAAAGCATCAGCAAACGCTGACATAGGCCTGCCTCCAGGAAAAGTCCCTCTTCACGCGCAGTCCTTCTCCAGCATCTCCGCCCAATGGTGGAGAATGAAAATATGCGCCTCCTGAATGCGGGCCGTCATTGCATGCGGGACAACAACGGTTTTGCGCATGAGGGCTTTGAGTGGGCCGCCATCCCTGCCCAAAAGGCC
>Ga0209737_10001911_pt1 | contig 14675 bp, 16 predicted proteins | sample TergutCu122P3_FD_187284 | JGI IMG/M metagenome (GOLD analysis project Ga0209737, IMG submission 187284) | Cubitermes ugandensis P3 segment gut microbial communities from Kakamega Forest, Kenya - Cu122 P3 (SPAdes) (version 2) | ecosystem: Host-associated > Arthropoda: Insects > Digestive system...
GGTTGTAATATGATTTTTCCCAGCGTTTTCCATCTGCAAATTACTTACCAAATGGGGTGCTAATTGGGGCAGCGGAAACGGCTCATCGGGCAGGGGCTCATCAATTGCTAACCGGTAAGTGAGTTTGTCGAACTTACCCATTTGATACAATTTGGTAATGAGTTTATTACGTTTTTCCAACAGTGCAGGGCGGTTTTTTTTAACGTGCATCGCGGAGGGGGCGTTGGGCAATACGGCAAGCAGGGCAGCCTCCGCCCAGGATAAGTCGGTAGAGGGGTGCCCGAAGTAGCGCCACGAAGCCGCCTCAATCCCTGTTACATTACTGCCAAAAGGCGCGTGAGAAGCGTACAACGAAAGAATGGTTGATTTTTTGCAGGTCAATTCCATTCGTGTTGCCATTACCATCTCAATCATTTTCTGAACGCCTGTTCGTTTTTTATTTCGCGCCATTCGGATGGTTTGCATCGTAATTGTACTTCCGCCGCTCACAATCTTCTTCGCTTTGATATTCTGCTTCAACGCCCTGAAAATAGAGACCGGATTAACCCCGAGGTGTTTATAAAAATGCCGGTCTTCGTAGGCAATCAAACAGGTTACATATTTTCCCGGTAGGGGCGTGGCTTGCCGTACAGACGTGGCGTGCCGCGTCTCTACCGATTTGGGTGCAAATTGCCATTCGCCGTTTTTCGACACCCGCGCCCCCATCAATCTACCGTTTCTATCGTAAACCGTTGTACTGTAAGTAGCTTTAAATAGCGGCGAGGGCAAACAAAACCAAAACAGGAGCAGCAATGCAAGGAGGGAAATGAAGATTAGGAAGTATTTACGGTGTTTTTTTGTCATTATTTTGCGTAATATCCGCCATTTTTAAGTACGCCTTTATATTCAATCAACCCGAGATTTCAACCTTAAATAACAAAGCGTTTATTCTGTTGGTTTATTTATATTTTTGCAACGTAATTTATAACAAATAATTTTATGAAAACACAAAATCTTTTAACCACTAAATTTAACGGATTTTTTAGGCTCAGCCTGCCTTTAGCATTTTTATTAGTTTTTTTTGTATCGTGCCTCCCTGCAGTGGATTACAGTAAAGTAGTGCAGAATAATTCAGATTATGATGTAAAAGTTTTAAAGGGGTTTGGAGATTTGTACCCAATCAATTCCCCAATTGATACAATAACCATCAACAAAGGCACATCAGCAGTCGTATTCAATTTTGAAGACGTAGGTACTTTGGCAGTGTACGAAGATTGTAGCGCTTTTCGTGATTCAATGCCAATGTTAGTTTATTTTTCGGATTCAATTAAAATAATTCCAAATATTCACACATATTACTGGTATTTTAGGGTTATTAGTAAAAACAAAATTGGTGGCGGTGGTAAGTGCGAATGTCGTTTATATTTGACAAACGAGATGCTTGAAGAATAAAATCATTGAAAAAGTGATAAACAAAAAACCAAGTAGGGCAAAAACACCGGAGGTGTTTAATGTTGATAACCCCGTGCAAGCCGGAGGCGCAGCTCGGGGTAGGGTATGGTGCATAACACCTCACAACTCCGAAGGAGTTGAACTTTCTGTTGCCCGCTGTTGTGCTCCTACGGAGCACAACAGAGACGCGGCGTGCCACGTCTCTACCCCGAGCTGCGCTTCGCTTGCACGGGGTTATTACTGGTTTGCCTCCTTCGGAGGCAGGGGGGACTGTGCACTTCCCTTTACAGTAGCCTTAGGCTACTGCTTAGACAGGTATGCGCTCTCCCAGCGCGAGTTTTGTCCGAAAATCAATTTCGGGTCAAAATAGTAAAAACAGACAATAATTATCTTAAGAAAAATGCGTTTCACAACAAAAATATTATTCATTAACGAAATCGTACAAAAATGAAAAAACATCAAATTATTATCGCTTTGTTAATCTGTTTGGGATTAACATTTATTTTTTCTTCTTGTGAAAAAGAGACTTATGTACGTTATATAGTTAATGGAAGAGTTATTGATAAAAATACTAAAGAACCTATTGAAAGCATTCTGTTTTCTTTTAATGAGTATAATTTACCCAATCCAGAAGATAGACCGAAAAAGCCAAAAAAGTCACAAGAAGAGTACGACGGTTGGTCATATACAGATGGCGAATTTCGTGTTATTAATGAAGTACTTCTTCCATTAGTTCATATCAATCCATTGGTATATATTTATGATTATTACGGTATTGGGTACAAAGACACAACTATTTCGGTAGATTTTTCGCGAGTACCATTAACTGGAGAGCCACATAGAAAATATAAAGGTAGTTATGTTTTAAACATTGGAGATATTGAGTTGGAAAAAATTGATTAACAAAAAAGTTGCGCCCGTCACGAATTAGGGATAAGAAAATGAAAAAACATCAAATTATTTTCGGCTTGTTAATCTGTATGGGATTAGCATCTCTGTTTCCATCTTGTGAAGATAGAATTAATACATTGGAAATAGGCAAAGTAACAGAAATTAAGTCGGGCGAAACTGCTGAAAATTCTCAAAAAGGATTATCACTTCGAGTTGGATATATAAATGATAGTAGGTGTCCTGAAGGAGCAATGTGTTCTTGGGAAGGGAATGCATCGGTAGAATTTCATCTTACTACTAAAAGAGAAAAGTACGATTTTACTTTGGATACTCATCGCCCACCGAATTTCAAGAATGACACGGTAATAGAGGGAGTAAAATATGAATTGATAGACGTTTTACCATATCCTATTTTAGGAGAAGGAACACCTATAAAAAAAGTGAAAATTTTAGTTGGAGGGAAGTAATTATGAATAATTAATATAAAAGTTGCGCCCGACACGAATTAGGAATTAAAAAATGAAAAAACAAAGAAATAATTTTAGATTTTTTTTAAAAATAAATGACAAGTAATCGCGTTATAAAAATAATACTATTTTTACACTTGGAATTTATAAAAACCGGAAAATATGGATGTGGCAGTTGAAACGGCAAAAATTAAAACACGAAGTTACGCTGAAGAAAAGCAGTTGTACTCTGTTGAAGAGGTATTCGACCGTATTGATAATAAATTTATTGATTTTTACGGTAAATATGGACGTAAAATTGTTAACACTCGTCGCTCTGAATGGAATCAAAACGATATTAAAAAATGAAAAAACAACTTTTATTTATATTTACTATCATCTTTTTGATTGCAATGGTATCAACATCTTGCAAAAAAGCAAATTCCTGCCATTGTTATGATATCCATACGGGTAAAAAAGTAGAAGTTGGTAAATCTCTTACAACAAAAGATGAGTGTGTTGGGTATAAGACCTGTCGCTGTGGAATTGAATGTAAATGGGAGGAATAAATTTTTATCTCGTCAGCATATCTTGCGCCTTTTTTACTGCTTTCACAAAAACGTCAATCTCTTCAAAAGTGTTGTAAAGCGCAAAGGAAGCGCGTACCGTGCCCGGTATGCCGAATTTAGTCATAATGGGTTGTGTGCAGTGATGTCCCGTGCGCACTGCAATTCCAAACCCGTCTAAAATAGTCCCTACGTCGAAAGGATGTATATTCTTGAGATTGAAAGAGATAATCGCAGCTTTGCGCGGAGCAATTCCGTAAAACTCTATCTCGTTGATTTGAGAGAGTTGTGTAAAAGCGTACTGCAATAGTTCCTGCTGGTAATTTGCAATTTTCTCTATTCCAACAGATTCTAAATATTCTATCGCGGATTTCAAACCTGCAACATCGCCCACGGAGGGGGTACCCGCTTCAAATTTGAACGGAAGTTCGTTGTAGGTGGTTTTTTCAAAAGATACCTGATGCACCATTTCGCCCCCCCCCTGATAAGGCGGCATCGCATTGAGCCACTTCTCTTTACCGAATAGCACGCCCACCCCCATAGGCGCATACATCTTATGTCCGGAGAAAGCAAAAAAATCGCAATCCAATTCCTGAACATCAATTTTTTCGTGCGACATTGCCTGTGCCCCATCAATTAAAACAGGAATATTTTTTTTATGCGCCCTGTGAATAATCGTTCTAATATCATTAATCGTTCCCAACGTGTTTGAAGTGTGCGCAACCGCAACTATTTTTGTTTTTTCCGTTAATAATTCGTCCAATAAATTCAAACAAAGTACTCCCTTTTCATCAAAAGGCAATACTTTTAAGTGTGCTTTTTGGGTTTCACAAATCAACTGCCACGGAACAATATTGGAATGGTGCTCCATCTCTGTGATAAGTACTTCTTCTCCTTCATTAATAAACATTTTCCCGAAAGAAGAAGTCACTAAATTGATAGATTCGGTAGTTCCCCGTGTAAAAATTATTTCCTGTTGGGATGGCGCATTGATGAATTTTCTAACCGTCTCGCGACTCTCTTCAAACAGTGCGGTAGCCTCCTGACTAAGTCCGTGCACACCACGATGAATGTTACTGTTATAGTGGTCATAATAACGCGACAACGCCTCTGTTATCTGTTTGGGTTTCTGCGTTGTAGCGGCGTTATCAAAATAGATCAAGCGATGATTGTGTATCGTTCGATTTAGAATCGGAAAATCTTCGCGGTTCATTTATATTAAAAATCGTCGTCTGCGGTCATAGGTCTTTCTGTTCCTGTTCGTGCCGACATATCGCGTTGAAACTCCTTTTTGGTTAAAAAAGCTACGAACATACACAGAACCATAATTGAACCTGCCAAAATCCAGGTTGCTTTTTCCAAAAAGTCGGCAGTTTTACGAACCCCCATTATTTGGTTTGAGCCTGCAAAATTGGAAGCCAAACCGCCCCCTTTTGAGTTTTGAATCAATACAAAAAAACCCAAAACTACACAAGCCAAGAGAATCAGAATGATTATTAGAGTCAACATATTATATTATTTTTAATGATTACTATCTTCTAAATTTTGATTAAGGTTTACCGAAATTTTTACTTTTTCAATAAGGGCTGCAAAATAAGTATTTTTTTCGGGATATTGCAACATTAATCTTTTTAGCATTTGGATGGCTTTTCCTGTGTAACCTTGCTCAGCATAAACAATTGCTAATGTTTCACTTATAAACTCAATATCTTCAATTTCCCCAAGTGCTGCCATATCTATATCGGCATTATGCTTAACCGGATCATACTTGATTTTCGGAATAATTTGCTGAAATTGTTCCGCTAATTTTGAAATTTCATCGGGTTCATCAGGTGTGAGTTCAGGGGTTGCAAAATATTCCAATTTGGATTGATGAAATTCTTTACGATTTGATATGGAAAGAAGAAGTTTTGATTTTAACAGTTCATATTTTTTAGGACTTTTTTCCTGCAACATTTTTAAGTAGAAAAAAGTAATAAAATGTGATGACGGGTATTTTCGATGATACTCCTCCAACAAATTCAATTGCGATTCGGGGGCAACCGGAAGGTTTTCAAAAAAAAGATTCACATCAACAGGCTTCATATTCTACCAATTTACAAAAGCTCTGTTAAAAATGTCTTCAGTTAATGCAGCAACAATCTCTTGTACTAATCCCGCTTCGATGGTTGAGAAGGTAAGCGCGCTCGAATAATCTGAGTAGCGCGAAAAAGTTTGTTCAAAGTTCAGATTTTCCTCAAACAGACTTTTGAAAGTAACACGAACAGAGATTGTTAGCCTGTTCATTGCTGCCATATCATTGCCCTGCGTGGAGCCTTGAAGCGCAATGGGGGTAACTGAGTACGTAGTGATGGCGCCCTCAAAAACGTAGTCGGCGCTTTTTAAATCTATGATAGTTAATGGTGTTTGGCTTTGTATTCTATCTTTCAGTGCTGCCGTAAAATCCTGGCTCAAATTAGGATTTACGAGCGAGGCGTTATTGGGAAACGTTGCCACATAAACAGTTTTGGCACTGGGATGCACCGACCCGCCCGTTAACGAAAAACGCACCCTACACCCAACAAATACAGAAACCACACACAAGAACACAGTAAAAATTTTCAAAAAATTTTTCATAACATCAATTATTTTCTTCCAGAATTTCAACAGGTTGAAAATCTAAAAATGGTACGGTTTTGCTTTCGGGCAATCTCGTTTTAGTATTTTTCAACTCATTCACTAATATTTTAAGTTCAGCCATCTCTTTCGTTAAATCGGTAAGGAATTTATAGATAAGTTCCCTTTCAAAGAATTGCGGGGGAGTCTCTTTATCGTGCACCAACAACGCAGGAAGATTAGATATGGTGTGCGGGGACAGGTAGTTTTCCAAAATATCGGGAGTTATGGTTCTCTCTTTTTCGATGAGCGACATCTGTTCGGTAACATTTCGCAGTTGCCGCACATTTCCGGGCCAGGGGTAGTTAATGAGTTCTTGTTTAGAATCTTCATCCAACTGCAAGGGTGGAATTTGATATTTGAAAGCAAAATCGTTAGCAAATTTTGTAAACAATAGAAAAATATCCTCTTTTCTTTCGCGAAGCGGCGGAATATGAATGGGAACAGAATTAAGTCGGTAGTACAAATCTTCTCTAAATTTTCCTTTTGCAATTCTTTCCGCGATATTCACATTTGTAGCTGCTACCACCCGAACTTTCGTTTTTTGAGGTTTTGAAGAGCCAACCTTTATAAACTCGCCATTTTCCAAAACACGCAGCAAACGCACCTGAGTTGAGAGGGGCAAATCGGCAACTTCATCCAGAAAGATAGTCCCGCCATCTGCCACTTCAAAGTAACCTTTCCGGGCTTCCACAGCACCGGTAAAAGAGCCTTTTTCGTGTCCAAACAGTTCGGAATCAATAGTTCCTTCCGGAATCGCGCCGCAGTTAACGGCAATATATTGACCGTGTTTGTTGGTGCTGTTATCGTGAATAATCTTGGGAAAACTCTCCTTTCCCACCCCACTTTCGCCGGTTATTAACACCGACAAATCGGTTGGGGCTACCTGCACGGCAATGTGGATGGCATAATCCAAAGCGGCGTCAAAGCCAATAATGCCGTACCGTTGTTTAATAGTGATGAGTTTTTTATCCATAATAAATAACAGGGGCGCAAAGTAACATAAAATCCGCACATAAAATAACCTCTTTTTCGCAAAAAACTGTATTCATAAAGAAAAAAGTTTATTTTTGCCGACACATTGCGGGGTAGAGCAGTGGTAGCTCGTCGGGCTCATAACCCGGAGGCCGTAGGTTCGAGTCCTGCCCCCGCTACTTTTTTAAACTCAATTTAAGTAATAAAATGTTGATTATCTTTAATCAACATTTCATCTTAACACAGATTGTATATATTCAAACAAATATTAATAAAATACAGTTTAACGTTTATTATTTTGATTTTAAATAAAATAGAAAACTTGAGAATAGAAAAGAAAAGTACACAAGTTCAGTTAGTAAAAAAATCGGGTTGGAAGCAAACGATAGTACTTTAATTCGTGCTGTACCCTCGTGCTCGGAAAGCGGCACATTGCTCATATTAAAGTAATTACAATAATAATAGTTACTAATTAGTAAATCCAGTTTTTCAGCATTAAAAAAAAGATAGCCTAATTTTTCAATTTTTTTTTCTTTCGCAAAAATTTCTAAAATGGGAAAAACTTTGCAACACAAGACAGAAAATAGGCACAAACGGTTAATATACAGAAAAGAGAAATATGACAGAAAAACAACAATTTGGACGCAAAGGGGAAGAACTTGCCCTTGCATTTTACAAAGAGAACCAATACACCATTCTGGAGAAGAATTGGCAATCGAATCATTTGGAAGTAGATATCATTGCGAAAAATGATGAATTTATCGTTTTTTGCGAAGTAAAAACCCGTTCGGGAAGTTTGTTTGGAAATCCCGAGCAGTCGGTTACTACACAGAAACAGCGCAATATTATCCGCGCCGCCCACCATTACGTGTTGAAACACAGAATTTTATTGGAAGTGCGTTTTGATATTATTTCTATTGTTTTTAACGGTAAACAACATACCCTGGAGCATATTCCTTTCGCGTTTATGCCGAAATGGTAAAGAGCAGAAAAACAGAAAAGGAGAAAAGGAGAAAGGAATAAACTATTAAACTATTGAACTTTAAACTTTAAACTTTAACCCATTAATAATGCCCATAAAGTCCAAAATATTAGTAATTTACACCGGCGGGACTATCGGGATGATGATGAATCCCGAAACCAATGCGCTGGAACCGTTTCACTTTGAAGATATTTATACCCATTTGCCGATGCTGAAGTTGGTGGATGCCGAAGTCTCTTTTATTGAGATGCTTCCGCTTATAGATTCTTCCGACACAAATCCTGAGTTTTGGGTGCGTCTGGCGAGATTAATTTATGAAAACTATAAAGATTACGATGGTTTTGTGGTGCTTCACGGTACGGATACGATGGCTTATACGGCATCGGCGTTGTGTTTTTTATTGGAAAATTTGTCAAAACCGGTAATTCTCACGGGTTCGCAGTTACCGTTGGGGGTAATTCGCACAGATGGTCGCGAGAACATCCTAAATTCCATTGAGATAGCCGCTGCCAAAAAAGCGGATAAACCCAGAGTTCCCGAAGTGTGCATCTATTTCGAACAATCTCTCTTCAGAGGTAATCGTGTGTATAAGGATAATGCTGAGCATTTTAACGCTTTCCACTCTGCCAACTATCCCAAATTGGCAGAGGTGGGCGTGCACATCAAATACAACGATGCTTTTATACGCCCCACCACCGACCATCTACTGAAATTGCACACCCGATTGGATGAAAACATTGCCATCATTAAACTCTATCCGGGGATTAACAAACAAGCGATGCAGGCAGTTTTTAATACCGAAGGGTTGCGCGCAGTGGTATTGGAAACTTTTGGCTCGGGAAATGCGCCCTCAAATCCTGAATTTATTTCAATTTTGGAAGAGGCTGTGAATAAAGGAATTGTCATTGTAAACGTTACCCAGTGTAAAGGCGGCGGAACCGTTGAGATTGGACGTTACGGAACAAGTATGCTGCTTAAAAAAATAGGCGTAATCAGCGGGCACGACATCACTACCGAAGCAGCCGTGGCAAAACTGATGTACTTGCTGGGCGAAGGGTTGACCAACGAAGAATTAAAACACTATTTGGGGGTGTCGCTCAGAGGCGAAATTACAGTGTAGTATTGTATATTATTTCAGATTCGGCAGCAATAACAGGCTCTTCTTTAATGGAATACGATTTCATAACTAAAGGATATTTTTCAGGATGTTTCAAACTATCAACTGCTAAGTCTATATCCAATTTATCCCAGCGAATCTCATCATCCCCATTCATGCGAACATCAAACACATCTTCAACTTTCGCATTATGAAACCAGGGAACTCTGGTAAAAGGAACTAAAAATTCTTCGGCATTGATGTGAAGAACAATATGGGTTGGCGTAATTGAAACTACTTTAAGAAAAGTGTTCCTCCCACCTTCTTTTAAATTCTGTTTCATAGTGTATAATATTAATTTTTTGTTAGCGCGAAGATATTTAAATTAATTAATAATTTTTCTGAAAGAGCATAAAATTAATTATTTTTGCAGCCAATTATTAATAATAAAAAACTGTCAAAATGAAAAAAATCACAACAATTTTCTTAATGATGATTCTCTTTGGAATCCTCAATGCACAAACCCCTAACATTGTAATTTCCGGCGTATATGGCGGCGGCGGAAACTCCGGTTCGACTTATAAAAATGATTATATCGAATTGTATAATACAACCAATTCTGCCGTTGATTTAGCCGGCTATACCCTTTATTACGCTTCTGCAGCAGGCAATTCTGCAACCAGTACCAATTATTATACATTTCCGGCGGGTTCCACAATAGGAGCAAAGAAATTTGCGCTTATAAAAGCTGCACAGGGGGCAGGTTCTCAACCCGAGTGGCCCATAACATTCGATTTTAATGGCAGTGGTGCCGGAGGCGGAAATTTAGCCATGAGTGCAACCGACGGAAAGGTACTGTTGTTAAGTGCTTACCACAATTTAACGGCTTCCGGTTCTATTCCCACTACTTTAGCCGGTATTCAAGCCATGGCAAACTATGTGGATTATGTGCCTTATGGAACGGCAACTCCAAAATTTGGAGCAGATTTAACAGGTTTATCTGCTTCTATGGCAGCAAAACGTAAGTATAATGACGCGACCAAAGTAATTGATTATACTTTAAGTGTGGGTGCCGACTTTGTTACAGTTACCGCCAATGAAAATGCGCCCAGAAACAGCAGTTATGGTAATGAAAACCAAGTCGCTACCCCAACATTTACCCCTCCTGCCGGCACTTATACATCCCCACAACAGGTTACGATTGATTGCACAACCGGAGGTCATACAATACGTTATACAACAGATAATTCTGAACCAACAGCAACCAATGGAACACCTTACACAACTCCCATAACTATTTCAACTACAACTACTCTCAAAGCAAGGGCTTTTAAAACGGGTATGGACGACAGTAATGTTGCCACCGCCGTTTACAATTTTCCTGTAATTGTTGATGTGCCCAACATTGCCGCATTTAAGGCTGCCAATACGCCCATTACCACAGATACCTACCGCATTACTGGTAATGTTACGTTTGTTTTCAGCTATAAAACAGCAACCGGAAATCATAGTAACTATTACATCAAAGATGCAACCGGTGGGCTGGTGGTTTTTGATAATAATTCGGCAACTATCACTAAAACATATAATGAAGGCGATGTTATTTCAGGCGGTATAGTGGGTAAATGTAATATGTATACAGGATTGTTTCAATTAACCCCCGTAGCAGACTTTCCGGTAGGAACGCCCGGCGCGCCGGTTGCCCCCATTGAACTTACTATGGCAAATTTGTTAGACAACTTTTCTACTTACGAATCGCAATTGGTTCGTTTAGAAAATATTACATTTGCGGAAGGTACTTTCGGTACCGGTGCAGCCGGAAATATTGCTATCTATCAGGATGGTAAAGATATGTTGTGTCGTAATCATTACAACACGATTACCGGTTACTCGCCGGATAAGGATGCAAATTATAATGTAACAGGTTTTGTTATTCCTTATGTATCCGGAACTACCAACGAAAAACAGCTCGCCCCCAGAAAATTTGCAGATATTGAAAAAATTGAAGGCTTTATCCCTGTGGAAAATATTACCAATGTGCCAACTACTGCTGCTATAAACAAGGAACTTACCCTTACCGGTAATGTAGTTCCAACCAACGCTACCAATAAGAATATTATCTGGAGTGTGAAAGATGCAGGAGAAACCAATGCGGTAATTACCGGAAATAAGTTTCTTGCCACCGAAACAGGTACCGCGATTATTAAGGCAACCATTCCTAACGGCATCGATGAAGGTGTGCCGTTTGAAAAAGAATTTACCATTACAGTGGTTGAAGAAATTAAGACTTATATTATTACGGCTTCTGTAAACAATGCTTCCTGGGGCACTATCAGTCCATCCGGAGATGTTGAAGTTATTGAAGGTAACTCAGTTACATTTACTATTGCGGCTTCGCCAAACTACAAGATTGATGATGTTCTGGTAAATGGAACCAGCAAGGGCGCAATATCTACCCATACTTTTGAAAATGTTCAAGCAGATGGTAAAATTGAGGTAATTTTCAGTAAGATAATTGGTGTTCAAGAATGGGAAACACAAATTAACGTATTCCCGAACCCAACCACAGGACAATTGACAATTGACAATGGACAATTGACAATTACTAATGTGGAAATATTTGATATTTACGGCAAAAAAGTTTTTGAACAAAAATCCAATCTTACAGTCTTACGGTCTTACAATCTTACGGTCTTACAACCCGGCGTTTATTTCATAAAAATAACCACCGAAAAAGGCGATGTTTTTAAGAAAATCATTAAAAACTAATCGATGAAGATTGGTATTTTATCAGATACACACGGGTTTATACATCCGAAGATATTTGATTTTTTTGCACAATGCGATGAGGTGTGGCACGCGGGAGATATGGTTTCGACCGATATTATGGACCAACTGTCTGCCATAACCAAAATACGGGCTGTTTTTGGCAACTGCGACGGCTGGGAGGTTAGAGGTAAATTTAAAGAAGTTGAAATATTTGAATGTGAAGAACATACGGTTTTTCTAAAACATATTGTGGGAAACCCGAAATATTACGACTTCAACGTTTTACCTTTAATAAAAGAGGCGAAACCAACGATTGTGGTGGCAGGGCACTCCCATATTTTGCAAATTATGAACGATGCCAAAAACGGCTGGCTCTTCATGAATCCGGGTGGAGGCGGGAAATTTGGACCCCATACCCATATCACTTTCATCCGTTTCGATATCAACGGAACCGATATCAGCAATATGGAGGTGTTTGACGAGATGAATAGTTAATGATATTTAATTTCTGCTACTTTTGCCGCAAAATTAATTGTAACATCAATATTTAAATTTTCCAATGAAAAAAATCTATCTATTTTTATTATTGTTCTTCACTTTTGGGTTCACTTTTGCCCAAATAAATGTAAATCAACTCTTTTCAAACCATCCCGAGGTAATTATTAAGTTTCAAATTCAAGAAAGAAATCAATTAGAATGGTTGACGAGGATTATTTCTATTGATAAGGTCTTTGAAAACGAAGTAACTGCTTATACTACGCGAGAAGAGTTTGAGCATTTTTTATCGCTGAATATTCCTTTTGAAATTGTTGAAAGACCCATATTAACACCCGAAGAACTTAATATGCTTGATTTCGAGGCTATTCAACAATGTAGAAACGATTGGAACTATTACCCAACTTATGATGCTTATCTTGCTATGATGGCGAAATTTGCTGTTGATTATCCGGAACTTTGCCGTTTGGTTGAATTTGGAACATCTGTTCAAAATAGAAAATTACAGGCTTGCGTGATTAGTAAAAATGTGAATGTACGTGAAGCAGAGCCACAGGTGTTTTGGAGTTCCAGTATGCACGGAGATGAACTTACCGGATATGTGTTGACCCTTCGTTTTATTGACTATCTGTTAACCAATTATGGCACGAATGAACGAGTTACCTATCTGCTGGATAATATGGAGATTTGGGTAAATCCCATTGCAAATCCTGATGGAACCTTTAAAGGAACCGGGGGGACTGTGAGCGGTGCTACGCGTAGTAATGCAAATGGCAAAGACTTAAATCGAAATTACCCTGATGATACCAACAATGGTAATCCCGGAGATGGACCGGTGCAAAAAGAAACAACTGCGTTTATTGCATTGCAACAGGTCCAGACTTTTACTTTAGCAGTGAATTTGCATGGGGGAGTCGAGGCCTGCAATTATCCATGGGACAACAAAACAACCAAAACTGCCGACCATAACTGGTGGGTGTTTGTTTGTAGAGAATATGCAGATACCGTTCATGTTTACAACCCAAATTATATGACAGATTATGAAAATGGAATTGTTTGGGGACCCTCAATGTACACAATTAAAGGCGGACGACAAGACTATGCCAATTATTACGACCATACCCGCGAATTTACATTGGAAATAAGCGATCCAAAAACAATTGCGGCATCGCAACTTCCTAACTATTGGAATGCACATTACCGTTCGTTTTTAAACTACACACAACAAGCACTTTACGGTATTCAAGGTGTAGTAACCGATGCCTGCACCGGCGAACCTCTTCACGCAAAAATTTCTCTTCCCAACGATATTCATAACTCTTTTGTGTGGACCGATCCCCGCGTGGGATTCTATGCCCGCTATCTTAAAGCCGGAACTTACTCCGTAACCTATTCTGCTGATGGATATATTTCGCAAACTGTTTCTCTTACGGTTGCCGATAAAGAACAAGTTGTGCAGAATATTCAGTTGATGCCTGCAAGTTTGCCCATTATCCCTGTCGCCAATTTTGAAGCAAACCATGTGGAAATACAGAAAAATGATACGGTATATTTCACTGATTTATCCAATGATGCTATTTCTTGGGAATGGACTTTTGAAGGTGGAACACCACAAACCAGCATTGAACAAAACCCGATAGTTGTGTACGAAAACCTTGGAACTTTTGATGTGATACTTACCGTTTATAGTGAAGACTGCAAAAATAAAATGCTGAAAGAGAAGTTCATCACAGTAAATTCTCCTCCTAATTTTCCTGTAGCAAATTTTGAAGCCGATAAAACAAAAATTCTTGAAAATGAGAGTGTTTATTTTTCGGATCTCTCTCAAAATGCGACGGCTTGGGAATGGTTTTTTGAGGGCGGAACACCCGAAACAAGCACCGAAAAAAAACCTGTCATTGCGTATAACAATAAAGGTGCTTTTGATGTGAAACTAAAAGTTACCAATAGTTTCGGAAGCGATGAAATATTGAAACCGAAATATATTACGGTAGAAGATATAAAAGTGGATGAAAATAGTGAAATTCAATTGAAAATTTATCCAAACCCAACCACAGGAAAATTGATAATTGACAATGGACAATTGACAATTGACAATGTGGTAATTTACGATATTTATGGTAGAAAAGTATTTGAACAAAAATCTAATCTTACGGTCTTGCTATCTTGCGATCTTACGGTCTTGCCGAATGGTATCTATTTCTTAAAAATAAGTACCGAAAAAGGTGTACATTTTTCAAAAATAATAATACAATAGTTATGAACAGATTCTTTATCTTTTTCGGGGTTATTTTCCTAACCTTCCCTTTTTGTTTTTGCCAAAACGATGATACCAATAAATTGTTGAAAGATTTACAAAACAAAGTAAA
>Ga0209737_10001912_pt1 | contig 14670 bp, 7 predicted proteins | sample TergutCu122P3_FD_187284 | JGI IMG/M metagenome (GOLD analysis project Ga0209737, IMG submission 187284) | Cubitermes ugandensis P3 segment gut microbial communities from Kakamega Forest, Kenya - Cu122 P3 (SPAdes) (version 2) | ecosystem: Host-associated > Arthropoda: Insects > Digestive system >...
ATGTTATATAGTCCGGATGCGGTATCGTTACGGCAACCCCCGACGAGAACATGAAGATGCTCGCGGACACCGTAAAAGCATACAAGGGCTGATACAGGTAAGCACTCGAAACTTTTTTCATCATTTTTCATTCCCTCCCTTTGGGAGGGGAACAGCTTTTTACTGATGGATGAGAGCCGTTTTTTCAGTAAAAAAATAATTGATAAAAATACATAAAAAATGGTCAAGCAGAAGATGCTGGCTCTAGTGCAGCTCCCACTACGTTGACTACCGTCTTTTTTGTTTTGATGTCAAAAGAAAAAGATGATGTCTCTAGCATACGTATTGCTTCAATTGTGAAGCATACAATCTGAAAAAAAGTCTTCCGCCTGTGTTGTTTAATAGAGCAATTATTGGGTTGTTATGCGCACGCGAGAGGGCATCAGGAAAAGGCCATGCCTAACCGGGTACACAATATTTTCAAATTGATACCAAATAGATCTGCAAAAACGCATTCTTTTTTGTTCTCAAAAAAGAGCGATTTAGGGGGGTGTTTTGTGCACGGGAGCGATTCTAGGGCAACTGCTTCAAAGAGGAAAAAAAAGAAAAGCGGATGGTTGCGATCTGGTCCGGATGCTGTATCGTAATGATGATGCATGACAGGGGTGTGAAGATTCTCACAGGAACACCACGTATGAGGCAAAGGTACACTCATTTCTTGGGGTTGATGTTAGAAATTTTTTAGAAAAAAAATCCCTTCATTTCTACACGGAACAACGCAATTTTTTTACTACTATTTTTTTCCAAAAAATGCTCAAAAAAGGGTCAAGCATAAGATGCTGGCTCATCTACAATGTACGTTATCTCACCTACCGTCTTTTTGTTCTGAGGTCCACAGAAAAAAATGGTGATCATCGAAGCATTTTTGAATCAAAATAGTAAAATAATTGCTGCAAAAAAGCATCCTTTCCGTTACCAAAAAGGAGCAGTTTGAAGGGGGCGGTCTGTGTTTGGGGAAGGATCAATGATGCATCCATGCGGATACCAACGATCATTCAGGTAAAAAGTGTATGATGTCTGCAAAAAGAATAGTTTTTTTTGTTGCCAAAAAGGAGCAGTTTTGGGGGGTGTTTTGTGTACCGGAGAGGAAAAAAAGGATTCAAAAAAAACAGGCATGAAAGATGGAAAGGATATCCGATGCTTCTTATTCCTAGGTGGTTTCGTTACAGCTGCGCCCGATAAGATAATAATAAAACTTGCGTACACCGTTATGGATCCGAACACTAATATTGCTTTTACATTCGAAATCTCTTTCATGTTTTTTCTTTCATTGTTTTACACGAAAAATAGCAGTTTTTTTCAGTGATATTTTCTCAATAAAAAATATGCAAAAATGGGTCAAGCATAAGGCGCTGGCTCACTGATGATGTACTCCATATCGTCTACCGTCTTTTTGTTCCGAAACCAACAGAGCATAAACGGAACTTGCGGAACATTTTTTGCATAAAAAAGATGCAACAAATTGCATAAAAGGAATGCTTTTTTTGCGACAGAATTGAGCAGATAAACACGTGTTCGTGTATCAGAAATATGTTCCGGAAGAGACTGCAGGCAAAAGCGGAAAGGCGGGATCTACCAAGCAGTCCTACGGACCACCCGTTTCGCTATTACTCTCGGTTGTGTTCCTCCGCAAGCTTTATTCCTCGTCCCGCAGATGCGGCATTATGTCAGAAACACTGAAAGCGAACACTGAATACGCAAAGAAATTGAAAACGATGCTCAAGCTCAGGCGGGAGCCTGTCGCTGTGAAGCTGATAAAAGAAGGCGAAACCTATCCAAATGGGCCTGTGCAGCCGCAGAGCCAGATAAGCCATTGTCAGGCTGTTTTCAGAGCCACGAGAGGGGAATGCTTCAAGCTTCCTTTTGAGGCCCACAACTGTCATGTGGGGACCGCCGTGCTCGGAATGAACGAAACTCCGGCAAAAGCGGCATCCGGAGAGTTTCACGCCGGCGTCGGAATACACGATTCCGTGGCCGCTGCAAAGAAAATGATCGATGAAAGGCTGTTGATACCGTACAAGACCGTCGGAGAGGTTGTATGCCCCCTTAAAGACGCGGATTTCGTCCCGGATGCGGTTGTGATGATCGACATCCCCGAGAGGCTGTACTGGGTGGTCGGCATGATGACCGCTGAGAAGGGCGGCCGCGCCAATTTCAGCACAGCGCCTTTCCAGTGCGCGTGCGAGGACGTTGTTTCCTATCCGATCGTTTCTCGAGCCCCTAACATCTCTCTGGGCTGCTTTGGGTGCAGGAAGAGGACAGACATGGCAAGCGACGAACTCGCCTGCGGGATCCCCTTTTATTTGATCCCCGGATATGTTTCAAGGCTGGAAAAATACTCGGAAGGCCCCCTCGCAAACGCGAAAAGGGACTGAAACCCTTTCCCGCATCTTTTTTTACTTCTGCGACGCCAATAGTATGCTTAATGCTGCGGAAAATGTTACGCACAGTAATTTATTAATACTTGAATGAGGCGGCAGCTACTTTTTTCGCAGATTCCAATCCGGCCGGAAAATTAAAAAAAATTATATTTTGAATAAAAAAACCCTTCTTTCAAATGGTTTTATATGGGATAACGCGTTACAGGGGTTTGCAAGGGGAATGCGAAGAATTCCTGTTTTTCGCGAGTTATTGAAATAAGGAGGTATAAAATGCCAAAATACAAGGACGTAATCGACCTGTATGACGACAACGGTAAACGCATAGCAAAAGACATACCGTTGGAAGCCATCAGTCCGTTGCGCAACAATGCGATCAAGAGGATCGTGTCTCTGACCAAGAGAACTGTTGCAGTAAACCTTGCCGGTATCGAGAAAGCACTCAAGACCGGTAACATGGGAGAGGCACAGATCAAAGGAAAAGAGATCGACATCAAATTGGTCGACAATGCGAAGAAGATTGCAGCTGCAGTCAAAGAGAAGGTCCAGGTAACGTCGGACGACGGCACATCTGTTAACATAAAAGCAGACGGAAAGAGCTTGGTTGTTATAGTGCCAGAAGAGAGGATGAACGCCGGAGTGGAATACACGACCGGATTCACCGCCGTAGCGGCAGCAGTAACAGAGGCGATCATTGACGAGTTCAAGGTCCCGATGTACAAAGCCAACATGGTAAAGGGAGCGGTATGGGGAAGATACCCGCAGACCGTCAGCTTTGACGGAGCGAACGTGAAATCCATCCTCGAGATTCCGCAGAACAATGAAGGAGCCGGATACGCAATCAGGAACATCATGGCAAACCACGTCGTTGCGCTCGTAAACAAGAACGCAATGCAGGGAGTCGCACTCTCGTCTATATTCGAGCAGTGCGGAGCCTTTGAGATGGGAGACGCCATTGGTAACTTCGAGAGGACACACCTTCTCGGCCTGGCATATCAGGGACTGAACGCCAACAACATGTTGTACTCAATCGTCAAAAAGAACGGAAAGACCGGAACGGTCGGTACCGTTGTTGAGTCGATAGTAGAGCAGGCAATTGAAAACAAAGTCATATACGTGAAGGAGACCCTCCCGTCGGGATACAACATCTACTCGACAAAGGACCTTCCGCTTTGGAACGCTTACGCAGCAGTAGGACAGGCAGCAGCCGTCATGGTCAACATCGGTGCAGCAAGGGCAGCACAGGGTGTACCCGGCACAGTACTGTACTACAACGACCTGCTTGAGCACGAGACCGGACTGCCCGGAACCGACTACGGTAAATCCGCAGGTGTCGGTGTCGGTATGTCGTTCTTCTCTCACTCCATCTATGGAGGAGGAGGCCCCGGCCTGTTCCACGGTAACCACGTAGTTACAAAGCACTCCAAGGGTGTCCTGATCCCCGCCGTTACAGCAGCTAACTGCCTTGACGGAGGAACACAGACATTCTCGCCTGAAGCAACATCCGGACTCATCAAAGAAGTGTTCGGTGACATGATCGAATTCCGCACACCTATCCAGGTGGTAGGTGCCGAGGCGAAGAAGGTCGCAAAGAAGCTCTGAGGTCAGTGTAAATGAGTGAACCAACTGTAGAGTATGCAGGAATACCGCTTCCTGAAGTGGAGATTTTCTCCAAAGTACTGCTTAGTGCTGACACAACGGAAAAAGTGCTTAATGCGCTCAACCCGATCGAACACATCAGGCAGATACAGATGACCGGCGAGAGCATCCCGAAGAACCTGAACAGCGGCCCCGGAAAAGGGCTTCCCAACAACCACTCCGAGCGCAAGGTGATAATGGTCGGCGGACGGGAAGTTGAGCTGAGGTATAATGTCGGAGCGTTCTACATCGAACTCGATGTGGAGAACGAAGAGATGCTGGAGGCAGCGGTGAAGAAGATAAGAGCAGCATGCGAGAAAACATTGCCGCATGGGTTCGATCTCTCAGTAGGAAGATACTCAAAATACAGAAAGACTCTCAGAGACTACAAATAAAGGTGAAAAATATGACAGGATATAAAAGACAGTTCTACCCCGGAAACTCCACCCCCGCCAAGAACAGGCGCAGAGTAATGGACCCCAAGGTAAAATTGAAGAAACTTCGCGACATCTCCATGGATGATGTCGTCAGGATCATGGGACACCGCCAGCCCGGAGAGGACTACAAGTCCATCCACCCCCCGATACAGGAGGGCAAAGAGCCAGACTGCCCCATAAGGAAACTGGTTGAGCCGATAGAGGGAGCAAAGAAAGGAGACAGGATCAGGTACATCCAGTTCACTGACTCCGTTTACTTCGCACCCATATCCCCCTACCAGAGGGCATGGATGTACCTCTCCAGGTACAGAGGCCTTGACACAGGTACATTGTCAGGAAGACAGATCATCGAGATGAGGGAGAGGGACCTTGAGAAACTCGCCAAAGAGATGATCGACAACGAGACCTTCGACCCCGCACTTACCGGGATCAGGGGAGCGACCGTTCACGGACACGCTTGCCGTCTCGACGAGAACGGCCTGATGTTCGATGCCTGGCAGAGATACGTTTGGGACAAGAACAAGAAAGAAGTAGTTTACGTCAAAGACCAGGTCGCAGTGCCGCTCGACAGGAAGATCTCCGTCGGAAAGCCGGCAGCAATGGCTGACCTCAAGAAGAGGACAACCATCTTCAGAGCCGACGGCGTAGACATGAGGGACGACAAAGAGGTCACCCAATACGGGCTCAGGATCCACAAGCTCAGGACGCTCGGCGGTTACCAGCCCTTCAACGTAAAGGATGTGTAAACATGGCAGCTAAACAAAAAGACAAACTTTTCCTGGACGCGGTCAAGAAGAAATTCAAAGAAGACCCTAAGGACATGGAAACCAAATATTACTGCTACGGAGGATGGAAACAGTCCAAGAGGAAAGTTGAATACCAGAAATCCGCAATGGCCATCGCAAAGAAGCGCGGCTTCCCGATGATGAACGAAGACATCGGTGTTCCGCTCGGACAGAGGTCATGGATGCCCTACCAGCTGTCTCACACAGACATCTACGTAGAGGCGGACGACCTCCACTGCGTAAACAACGCCGCTATCCAGCAGGCATGGGATGACATCAGGAGGACCGTCCTCGTAGGATTGGACTCTCCCCACAGCACCATCGAGAAGAGGCTCGGAAAAGAGGTCACGCCCCAGACGATAAACGCATACCTCGAGGCGGTCAACCACACTATGCCAGGCGGAGCAATTGTTCAGGAGCACATGGCAGAGTGTAACCCCGCACTTGTGGAAGACTCGTACGTCAAAGTGTTCTCCGGAGATGACTCGCTCATCGACGAGATCGACAAGAGGTTCGTCATCGACATCAACAAGCTCTTCCCGAAAGCACAGGCAGAGCAGCTGAAGAAAGCCATCGGAAAGACCCTGATGCAGGCCGTGCGCGTCCCGACGATCGTCGGAAGGCTCATGGACGGCGCAACGGTCTCGAGGCACGCAGCGATGCAGATCTCAATGGCGTTCATCTCGTCCTACAAACTTGCAGCCGGTGAGGCAGCTATCGCAGACTTCGCCTACGCAGCAAAGCACACGTCGATCAACATGGGATCCATGATGCCCGCAAGGCGTGCAAGGGGACCCAATGAGCCAGGCGGAATTCCGTTCGGATTCTTTGCCGATATGATCCAGTCTGACCGTGTCTACCCGGACGACCCCGGAAGAGCAGTTCTTGAGGCAGTCGGCCTCGGCGCAGCCATATTCGACCAGATCTACCTGGGCGGATACATGTCCGGCGGTGTTGGATTCACACAGTACGCAACGGCGGCATACACCGACAACATCCTTGAGGACTTCGTTTATCATGCGATAGACGTGATCAAGGACAAGTACGGCGGATTCTGCAAACTCGACCCCACTGACCTCGACAAGCTCATAAAACTCGGCGACGAGATCAACTCGTACGCACTGGAGATGTATGAACTGTACCCGTCCATCATGGAGACGCACTTCGGCGGATCCCAGAGGGCGACCGTCGCAGCTGCGACAACAGGTATTGCTGGCTCTATGGCGACCGGTATCGCCGACTGCGGCCTGAACCTGTGGTATCTGTCCATGCTCCAGCACAAGGAGAGGACCGGAAGGCTCGGGTTCTACGGATACGATCTGCAGGACCAGTGCGGTTCCTCTAACTCCTTCGCATACAGATCCGACGAGGGTCTGCCTGCTGAGCTGAGAGGCCCCAACTACCCCAACTACGCAATGAACGTCGGTCACCTGTCGGGATACTCCGGTATCGCAAAGGCATCCCACGTCGCTCGCGGAGACGCATTCACTGCGAACCCCTACATCCGTGTCGCATTCGCCGACCCAAGCTTGGTCTTCGACTTCGCCAACGTCACGAAAGAGATCGGAAGAGGCGGGCTCAGGGAATTCGTTCCTGCTGGTGAGAGAACCGCCGTCATCAAAGGCTGATACCGATGATGACCGGGGACATACTCAAGTACACGCCGACCTCGACGGTCGGAAAGGTAACGGACGTCAGAGAGAGGGACGGAAAGGTTTGGGTAAAACTGGACTTCACCGGCCTTTACTACGACGCCGAATATCTTACCGTTGCGGACAGGTCGGAATACATAGAGGTGTCCTTCAAAGAGCGTGAGAAGGGTACCGCCGGAAGGGAAGGCGCAGAGGCCGCACTCGAAGAACTCCGCAGGACGGAGGAAGAGGTGGACATCAGGCGCTTCACCCCAAGCGGCGGAGGATAAACTTTTTCATTATTTTTCAAATTCCCTCCTTCGGGAGGGATCCATTTTCTTATTATGACATGTGCCAGACAATTTTTCTTGAGCAAAGTTGCCCATTATTTCGAACCCTTGTGAAACAACATCCGATCGGAATACAAAATACCAGCCGTCCACCCTGTGTCAGCATATCAATTATATCTATAGTATATATAGATTTGAAGACGCAAATAGACCAAGTATATCAACGTTTTCGATGTATGAAAATATGTTCTTCCGATAAGTAATTAATATACCTATTCCATTATTATCTCAACAGTTTACCGACCGTGTCTGCAGACACAATTGTCGGATAAAAAAGGGGGAGTTTTTAGTGGAAGGGAGTATCACCACTGAATGGAATAGGGGAAGGACTGGGTGCGGGGGAGTTCTTGATTCTAAGACAGAGAGAACTATCCCGAAAGATGTTTCTTCTTTTTACAACAAAGCAAAGAAGAACTTACCGACGGACGGCAGATCCGCCGCGGCGAAGTTCAAACTGCTGACAGGGGCCTTATTCTTTTCATTATTAACTTCGATAGGCTCGTTGCAAGCATCCATTTTTGGCATGCTGGCATATCAGTCCAAACAGAGGGGGAGTACCTTTGAGAGCGAAGAAAGAAGCAAAAATAATGAAATTCAAGAAACACCCGGGCTATGTGTACGGGCTGTTAGTGATAATAGTGGCGGCCGTTGCAATAGCTGGTATCCAGTTATTGCCGGAAGGTTCTGATCACGAATCTACCTCGGCCGCACCGACGACTGACTTTACTATAAACCTAAGCAACAACCCAACACTGCCGGCAGGGATCCCGACGGGTACAACAGGGGTATCGTGGTCGGGAACGACCTTGACCTTCGGCAATGCTGCAGGCCAATATTCTTATACAATTATACAAACGTCTCCTGGAACTGCTATAAGCAGGAATATTAATTTTAGCGGAACAGTTTTTGACGGGACGAACAAGTTTGTTGTTTTAGATAATATAAACATAACAGGCAACATAAATTTGTCGACGAACACGACAAATGCTAACGTTACGCTATTGCTGGAAGGAACAAACAGGGTCTCCGGAAGCATCCTTGCTCCAACCGTTCAGACCCTCACCATTGACAGCGCAGCAACCCGCGGAAACAGCACCGGGTCGCTAACGGTGACAGGAAACGGTGCAAATGCAGGCATCGGTGGTGCAAGCGGCTCAGCGGGCGGAACAATCAACATCAACGGCGGTACCATTACGGTTTCCGCTGGTACCGGTGCAGGTATCGGCGGTGGAGCATCCGGTGCAGGTGGCACGACCACCATCAGAAACAATGCAGTAGTGAATGCTACAGCGTCAACCGCCGCAGGAATCGGCGGCGGTACTACCGGCGGCAATATCCTGATCACCGACAATGCAAAGGTGACCGTAAACGCAAACGCTTCAGGTGCAGGTATCGGAGGCGGCGGAGGTGCGACCGGCTATGGCGGCGGCACTATCACGATCAACGGCAATGCCGTGGTCAATGTGAAATCAAATTCCAAAGGCGCCAGTATCGGAGGCGGCGGAACCAATTCCACTAACGGAAGCGGCGGTTCAGCCGGAACGATCACGATCGGCGGCAATGCAAAGGTGACTGCAGACAGCAGGATATCCGACTATGGCGCAGCTATCGGAGGTGGCGGTTCAGCCGGATCCGGAGTCGGAGGCAACGGAGGCACGATCAATCTCATCGAAAATGCCGTAGTTGTTGCTTCAGCACAGGGCGGTGCAGGTATCGGTTCGGGCGGTGGCGGTAGCAGTTCAAGTATAGGAGCCGCTGGTAATGTCACTATAGAGCCAGGCGTGACACTTCAGGCTTGGTGTTGGAGCCTGTACATGGATAACCCGAAAGCCGTCAGGGCATCTACTCTCTCAGGCGGCGGTTATTTTGTAAATGTTTGGGCCAACGATCCAACCGCAGCGGGCGGGTGGCAGATCCCCCAGGTCCTCTACACCAGCACATACAGCCTTCGTGTGTATGAGAACACAGGCGTCGGAGCATCATTGCTGACGTTCCCCGAACTGGGAGCGAACAACAGGTCCTTCGCCTTCCAATTCCCCAATGCAACTGCAACTACTACATATACTATTTATGTTGAAGGATTGAGAGTGGGAACTCCAATATACACTGTACAAACGGTATGTTCCAATGCAGCTTTGGACAAAAACCCGCAGATCCCGACAACAAACTCGAAGGCGGGATACAATGCATATGTCTATTCAACCGACCCCCTTAATCAACCCCTCTTGCGTGTCAGGTATGTATTGGCCCCGATCACACTCGCAACGGTCAACGAGTACTATTTGGACATAAACAAAAGAAACGCCACGCCCCCCGAGTATATTCAATTGGACTCTCTGTACATAGTGGAAACCAATCTGTTGGTCAATCCCGGTTACACCGGATATGAAAGGGCAATACCGAAGATCCATGGATACACCACCTTAGGCTACAAGTGGGACACCCGTCCCACATCGGATTCGGATTACGATCTTGTTCCTCCCAATCCTAATAGATTGTTAGCCGGCAATGAACATAGAATAATATACTTCGTGTACGAGGAGATAGATCTCCCGATGTACAGGATAACCAACAACGGTACATACTTCAATGCATACATTCTCATAACAGATGATGCCGATGTACCCATTCCTGGTCCGATAAGCGGAAGCTTCGCAACAGCACAGGATGCTCTCAATGCTATAAACGCCAAGGCCAAAGGCAGAGACTGCTCGATCACTTTCGGTGAAGACGACGGTACGGCATTAGTTCTCCAGAGCAGCCTTGTCTTCGATAACAGCAATGTTTCTTGGGGATACATCTCTCTATTCGGAAAAGCGGAAGGGAGCGTTTCTACCGACCCGATGATAAAGATCGACGGGGTCACCGCTGACAGCGCTGCTGTGATCTCAAACACTTCCACTGCTACAGTGGTGGGGGTTACAAGCACAGGAACATTTATAGTTGAAAGCGGCAGCATAACTGCGGCAAACTCACTCGCCATTTCAAACGCTGGCACAGTGACAATTTATGGAAACGCCACAATGATCTCCGGCGGCAGTTCCCTCGGCACGATAACGAGTACGGGAAACAGCATTCTGAACATCGGCGGCGGTACTATCACCACAACAGCGGCATCATTAAACTCCGGTAATGGAGTAATAAACACGCTGAACAACACACAGATCAACATTACCGGCGGAACGGTCGATGGGGGCTCAAAAGGCGAAGCCATCTATATGAAGGACAGTTCAAAAGCCAGCATCGAAGGAACAAGCACATTGATAACAGCAAATTTGACCTCTTCATCTTATAATACAATAAAGATCGCGAATAATGCCGTTATCGAAATAAAAGGCGGAGTTGTTCAGAACACAGGCAGCGCCGCAGCCCTCGGGACATGGGGTGCAGTTGCAGCCGTGATCAACATCTCCGGCGGCGAAGTACGGGCGGGCAACAGTCCTGCTTTGATCATCGATAACTGTACCCTCGCCATCTCAGGCGGCAAGGTCATCAGTCAATGCGTTTCAGCATTATACCAACAAAGCACCATCGACAACAGCGGAGCTGCAATTACGATCACAGGCGGCGAAGTGAGGAACGATGCCGGCGATTATGCGATCAGTAATTGGGCATCAGGCCCGGGAACGGTCACATTAGGCGGGAACCCCCTGATCGTAGGCACGATATTTGTGGACACGGAAGGTTCGATACAAGCGATCACATCCGGGGCCAATCAGTTGACCGGTTCGAACATTTACGTCATTGAGATACTCGGCGGGGACGTAGGCAGCGTCGCGGTCGTAAACGGCAAGGACTACGCTGCGAAATTCGAATATTTCGACCCGATGTTCGCATTGGTCCCATCGGGCAACGATCTGATACTTGGGTCGTTGTCTGCTGACTATACTGTCGTTCACGGCACATCCGGAAGATACAACGTATGGAAAGGAACGACCCTGTGGCTTACCGACGTGGCTGCGGCAGGACCGGCAACAGCGATACAGAACGCCATCAACCAGATCAAGATCGATGCGGCAGGCGACGAATGCTGGATAACCTTTGCGGCAAGCGCATCAGTGGTAAGCGGCGATCTTGTCGCCACAGGCACTCTGAACATCGGGACCGATACGATAGAGATTTTCGGTTCCAATGCGCAGACCTCTCCTTTGAACATAGCGTTCAAGGCTACAATAATGGGCAATCTCACATCGAATGTCTCCGGCAGCAATACCTCTTGCGTCATGCGCATCGGCAACAATGCCCAGGTCACCCTTGACGCAAACATTACGAACACGGCGACCGGTAACGGACACACTATCAGGTTCACCGGCGATCCGACATGGGCAGTTCTTAACGTCATCGGCGGTACCATTAAGCGGACGGGCTCGGGAGCGGGCGCTTCGCTTTGGGTCGGCGGTACGGGGACAGTGAACATCAACGGCGGCACCGTTGTGACCGAAGCCGACGGCTATGCGCTCGAAATAGAGACAGGATCCGTGAACGTATACAGCGGCTCACTCATCAGGAAGACCGGAGGCTCCGGCAGCGCAGCGGTCAGTGTGGGCACGGGCAGCTACGCAGAACTGAACGTATACGGCGGCCAGCTGATTAATGATACAAACAGCGACGTCATCGGCATATTTGCGGCGTCCTCGGTGAACATCTCCGGCGGCCTAGTGGAGAGCAGAGGCACCGGCGGTGCCATCAGCAGCACGGGCACCGGTTCCGTGATATACATAACTGGTACAGGTAAGGTCACATCCAACTCCGCTGCCAGCACCATATACGTACTGAACCACTCGGCGCCCAATGCCATAATAATGGACGGCGGCATAGTAGAGAACACGGGCAACGGAAGGGCGATCCGCCTTTCGGTGAGCACCACGAACGTGAACATCTCCGGCGGCACAGTGACCGGCGGGGCAAATGATGCCGCTATTGAAATGGACCTCACCAGCGCAGTGACCCTGACCATCACCGGAGGCACGATCACAGCGCAGACCGGCAAAGAATCGGTCAAGGCCAATACCACCTCTAGCATCGTTTTGGGCAACAACCCGACGATCATGGGTAAGATGTTATACTCCGCAGGAAAACTGAGCGTGATCACTGCTCCGACCGACAAGTTCACCGGCACAGGCAGGACATACAGCGTGGAGATAACCAACCCGTCCCTCGGCGCGATAGCGGTAAAGGACGGTACTACCTTCGTCACCACGTTCAGTCTAGTGAATACCGGATACAGTCTGTTCGATGATCTTACAGATCTTATCCTCGCGGATATAACATATGATTACAGAATAATCTACGGCGTCCCGGACGGAGGAACACCCACCTACACAGCCCAGCGCTATGTGGGAACGAACGTATGGGCGGACCTTACGACACCGGTCAACGGAGTGAACGAGACCCTCCAAGGTTCGGTAGATGCTATCAAAGCAAGCGCTGACGGCAAAGACTGTTCGATCACCTTCTGGGGCGACAGAACAGTGCCTTTGGCATCCGTCGATCTGAATGTGGGCAACAGGTTCATGAACTTCAACGGCGGATCCACACAGGACGAGTGGGGTAAGTTAACCTTCAAAGGAGTTCTTACCTCCGCATACACCAACACAAGCTTCGGCACGGTAGTATTGAACAATGTGGAAGTGATCAACACCGCAAGCATATCCAACTCTGCAGGCAGCGCTGTTTATGCTGCCGGCACCAAGGTCACGATCACCAACACCGGCACCATCGCTTACACAACAGCCAGCTCAACAGGATACGGTATATTCTCCAACTGCGCGACAACCATCATTAACAACAATGGCGGCACGATCAGAGGAAGCACAGGTATCGAAGCTTTGAGCGCATCATCGCTCACGATCACCAACACCGGCACCATCGAAGGCCGCAACAGAGGAATTAACGCAATGGGCGGAGGCAGCATAAACAACTCCGGCACGATAAAGAACACTGTGTCAGGCTATGGAATATACGCCAGCGGGCTCACCGCGGCCGCCACAATGACCCTGGTCAACTCCGGCACCATCGAAGGGATCGGAACGGCAGCTGTTAACCTAGGCAAAGGCGGCAGCGTAGCGAACACCGGCAGCATAACCGCAACCGGCACTTCCAGTGACGGAATACAGATATACGATACAGCGGCAACGATATCGAACATCGGCGACGGCACCACAACAGGCGTGATCTCGGGCGAAAGATACGGGGTAAACGCATTGGCACCGCTGACAATAACGTCCAACACCGGAAGGATATCCGGTACATCGACCTCGGTATCCGGCGGCAGCAGAGGTATAAATGCGACAGCAGACCTTAATGTAACGAACTCCGGATCGATCACGGGTGTGGCGTACGGGATATGCGCAGATGCAGGTGCGGGTCCGACCCCTAATGCCATCCTTACCAACTCTGGCACTATAACCACAACTGGGACAGGCAGCATTGCCATCTTTGTAAGGAACATGCCCATGGCGGTAGACAACAGCGGCACAATAACCGGTGTCTACGCAGGTGTTCAGTTCGAAGCAGGAACCGCCGGCAGCTATGTTGATAATTATAAAGACATAATAGGAAGCGCGTACGGCGTAATATCCGCTGTACCTACTACCATCACCAACGGTAATTCGACAACCACCACAGCCAAGATCCAAGGCAATACTGCGATACACATCTACGCAGGACCCGGTGTTGACTGCGGCACCGTGATCAACTACGGCTTTATCACAGGAGCCGGCACCAGCAACATCGGTGTCTCCATGTCATACGGCGGTAAAGTGATCAACCGCGGCGAGATATCGGCAGTGCTCTACGGGATCGTCCTCGGTAACAACGCAGAAGTACAAAACTACAACAAGATAACCGGAGGCAACGGTTCAGGCATCAGCGCCGGCACCAATGCGCTCATTACAAACGAAACCGGCGCGACCATCGGGACAGCAGGCTCAGGCACAGGTGTAGTCTTCGCCGACGGTACCGTTTCTAACAAGGGAACGATCACTGCTGCCATAGGAGTTATGGGAGGCGGCCAGATCGATAATTACAATGTTATCACAGGATCCGGCACGTCGATAATCCTATATGATGATTGTATAGTCAAGAACTTTGACACCGGTGTGATCAACGGCTACGTTGCCGCATCCGGAGATAATATCGAGATCATCAACGACGGCACGATCAACGGCTTCGTCGACGGAATGTCCAGTGACGGCTTCACTCTCTACAACAGCAACGTGATCAACAACGATGTGTACATGGGAATGACAGCCACAAGCGTGAACACGGTAACATTCACTGCGGGTAGCAGGATCAACGGCGATTTCAACATGTCCGGTTCGGCTGACGGTTCCACTCTGACCTTCATCGACCCGAACGGCGATCTCAGCCCGACCGACCTGATCTATTCGGTCGTGACCGGAGATACTGAC
>Ga0209737_10001913_pt1 | contig 14669 bp, 7 predicted proteins | sample TergutCu122P3_FD_187284 | JGI IMG/M metagenome (GOLD analysis project Ga0209737, IMG submission 187284) | Cubitermes ugandensis P3 segment gut microbial communities from Kakamega Forest, Kenya - Cu122 P3 (SPAdes) (version 2) | ecosystem: Host-associated > Arthropoda: Insects > Digestive system >...
GTATTGTAGACTTTCTTTCGAAACAAAAGGCAAACTTGGAAGTAAAGAACTCTGATGGAGACACTCCAATACTCAAAGCGGTGCGTGAAGGAAGACACCGGGTCGTACAGTACCTAGCAGCAAAACAATGTGATATAAACTCAAAAGGTAAAGATGGAATGAAGCCTCTAGATGTTGCTGTACTAAAAGACAACATGGAGATAACCCGCCTCTTACTGGAACGAAATGCACGTTCAGATAAAGCGGGCATGCACATGGTAGCGGCTGCACGTTTTGGATTTGTGGATTTATTGCAAAGTTTTGTGAGAGATGGAGGTGACATTAACATGAAGGTTGATAATGGGGAGAGTCCGTTGCATGCGGCGTGTGAATCTGGACAAGTAGCCACTCTTCAGTACCTGTGTCAGCACGGCGCTCTACTGGACTTGCAGGATAACAAAGGAAATACTGCACTTCATGTGGCTGTTAGTAACGGCCACCTTGATGTTATTAGTATCCTGGTGGAGAAAGGTGCAAACCTGTGTGCTGCTGATGAATCAGGCTCAACAGCGCTTCATATAGCAGCGAAAGGTGGATATCTGAACATTGTTCAACATCTCGCAGACAGTTTTGCGCTAATTGATAAGCGGAACGCTAAGAAAGAAACAGCGCTTCTAGTGGCAGCGGCTGAAGGACATGAGAAAATCGTGAGATATTTGATAGAACAGGGAGCAGGAATTGGAGTGCGCGACGTTGAGGGGAAAACAGCCCTCGACATAGCTACAGAAAAGGGTTATGTTGTAATCACACAGCTCTTAAAAGATCGAGCAGAAGGAATGAAGTCAGTCTGTTCCAGTACTCACAATCTCAAACTGACTGACTCAGCAGGCAGAAATTTTGAGCACTTTCAGACAACGGTGAATTTCGGAGAGTCAATGGACAAAGCAGCACAGAAGAATGACGCTGATACAGCACGGATGATCAAAACTAAAGAAGGAGCTACTCTGGAGATCTCGAATAATCGGTTTGCCCTATGCACTGCGGCTGAAAACGGCAATTTTGAACAGGTGGAGCGACTCGTGCAAGCTGGGATAGCTCTGGACTACGGTGAAAACTTTGGACGCACTGCATTGTGGCGTGCTGCTTCGAGAGGTCACAAGTTCATTACTCGACTTCTGCTAGCAAACGGCAGTTGTACGAATATACCTGACAGTGAAGGTATGACGCCTCTAGAAATTGCCGCCAGAGAGGGCCATTGGGATGTTGTTGAGGAGTTTCTGGAGCACGACCCTATAATAAGACCTGAAGGTACAGAATATCTAAGGAGTCAGTTGTATGAAGCATCAGAATCAGGAGAGACGGAAATTGTGCGGATAATATTAGAATGTGGTATTAGCGTTAACACAACCAACAAGTATGGCTACACACCTCTGTATGTAGCTGCAAATTCCGGACAAACAGAAATATCTCGAATACTGTTAAAGAATGGTGCTAATGTAAACATAGCAGATAATCGTGGTAAAACACCACTGATATTAGCGGCTGAAAAAGGACATGTTGAAATTCTTCGGAATTTACTGAATGATAAGGCTTATTTTGATGGTTTTAAACCTCTTTCGTCTGCAGCTTTAAGCGAACAAGTGGAAGTTATCCGAGAGGCAAGTGTGGATAATACAAACGAAGATGGTTCGACACCGCTGTATGTAGCAGCTCTAAATGGCCACGTGGAAGTTGTCCGAGAGTTGCTGAAACATGGCGCTAAATTGGAAAGTGCAAATAATGAAGGTTGGACACCTCTCAAATCAGCAGCTTTAGAAGGCCACGTGCAAGTTGCTTTAGAATTGCTGAAACATGGCGCTAATGTGGATAGTGTAAGTAAATATGGTTGCACACCTCTCATCTCAGCAGCTGATAAAGGCCACGTGGATGTTGTCCGAGAGTTGCTGATACATGGCGCTAGTGTGGAAAGTGCAAACAATAACGGTTCGACACCTCTCTATTTAGCAGCTGATAAAGACCACGTGGATGTTGTCCGAGAGTTGCTGAAATATGGCGCTAGTGTGGAAAGTGCAAATAACGATGGTTGGACACCTCTCAATATAGCAGCTTATGAAGGCCACGTGGAAGTTGTGCGAGAGTTGCTGAATCATGGCGCTAGTGTGGATAGTGTAGGTAAAAATGGTTGGACACCTCTCAACTCAGCAGCTGATAAAGGCCACGTTGATGTTGTCCGAGAGTTGTTGAAACATGGCGCTAGTGTGGAATGTGCAAACAATGATGGCTCGACACCTCTCTATTCAGCAGCTGAAAAAGGCCATGTGGTTGTTGTCCGAGAGTTGCTGAAACATGGCGCTAGTGTAGAAAGTGCAAATAATGACGGTTCGACACCTCTCTATACAGCAGCTGATAAAGGCCACGTGGATGTTGTCCGAGAGTTGCTGAAACATAGCGCTAGTGTGGAAAGTGCTAATAATGACGGTTCGACACCTCTTTATTCAGCAGCTGATAAAGGCCACGTGGATGTTGTCCGAGAGTTGCTGAAATGTGGCGCTAGTGTGGAAAGTGCAAATAATGACGGTTGGACACCTCTCGAAACGGCAGCTTATGAAGGCCACGTAGAAGCTATGCTAGAGTTGCTGAATCATGGCGCTAGTGTGGATAGTGTAAGTAAAAATGGTTGGACACTTCTCTATTCAGCAGCTGATAGAGGCCACTTGGATGTTGTCCGAGAGTTACTGAAACACGGCGCTAGTGTGAATAGTGCAAATAATGCGGGTTGGACACCTCTCAAAACAGCAGCTCATAAAGGCCATGTGAATGTTGTCCGAGAGTTGTTGAAACATGGCGCTAGTGTGGATAGTGCAAATAATCGCGGTTCGACACCTCTCTATTCAGCAGCTGATAAAGGCCACGTGGATGTTGTCCGAGAGTTGCTGATACATGGTGCTACAGTGGAAAGTGCAAATGATGACGGCTGGACACCTCTCAAAATAGCCGTTTATGAAGGTCACGTGGATGTTGTGCGAGAGTTGCTGGATCATCGCGCTAGTGTGCATAGTTTAAGTAAAAATGGTTGGACAGCTCTGTATTCAGCAGCTGATAGAGGCCACATGGAAGTTGTCCGAGATTTGCTGGAACATGGCGCTAGTGTAAATAGTGTAAGTAAAAATGGTTGGACACCTCTTAACTCAGCAGCTGATAAAGGCTACGTTGATGTTGTCCGAGAGTTGCTGAAACATGGCGCTAATGTGGATGGTGCAAGTAAAAATGTCTCGACACCTCTCAACTCAGCAGCCCAAAAAGGCCACGTGGATGTTGTCCGAGAGTTGCTGAAACATGGCGCTAATATAGATAGTGTAAGTAATAATGGTTGGGCACCTCTCAACACGGCAGCTCAAAAAGGCCACGTGGATGTTGTTCGAGAGTTGCTGACACATCGCGCTAGTGTGGATAGAGTAAGTAAAAATGGTTGGACACCTCTCAATTCAGCAGCTGAAAAAGGCCACGTTGAAGTTGTCCGAGAGTTGCTGAAAAATGGCGCTAGTGTGGAAAGTGCAAATAATGACGGTTCGACACCTCTCTATTCAGCAGCTGATAAAGGCCACGTGGGTGTTGTCCGAGAGTTGCTGAAACATGGCGCTAGAGTGGAAAGTGCCAATAATGATGGTTGGACACCTCTCAATATAGCAGCTTATGAAGGCCACGTGGAAGTTGTGCGAGAGTTGCTTAATCATGGCGCTAGTGTGCATAGTGTAAGTAAAAATGATTACACACCTCTCAAATCAGCAGATAAAAAAGGCCATGTGGATATTGTTCAAGAGCTGCTGAAACATGACGCTAGTGTGGAAAGTGCTAATAATAATAGTTCGACATCTCTCTGCACAGCAGCGCAAAAAGGTCATGTGTAGATTATTCGATAGCTGCTGAATCATGGCGCTAGTATGGATATTGTAAATAAAAATTGTTCAACACGTCTCAAAAGAGCAGCCTTGGAAGCCACATGGATATTTTCTAAGAGTTGCTGAAACATGGCGCTAAGTGCGGATAGTGTAAATAATAATGTTTGGGAACCTCCCAAACTAGAATCTCTAAATGGCCATGTTGACATTAGTGTCGATATTACAGTTAATGATGGTAGGACACCTCTGCGTGCAGCAGCTACTAATGGCCTCCTGGATGTGACCTTACATTTGTTGGGTAATGGCGGGAGTGTGCATATTACAAAGAAACGTAACTGGACAGCACAACTGGCAGCAGCTTATAGTGGCCACGTGGAAGTTTTCCATAAATTCCTGAAACACCCCCTTACGTGGTAATTTCAATTAAAAAGTGTTTATAACTTCTAATCGTAGCAGCTGAATAAAGCCATGTAGATGTTGTCTGTGAGTTGCTGAAAAGTGGTGCCACTTCAAAGAAACATGTTTCTTTGCCTTTCATCAGAGCAGCCGAGAACGGGCATATGGAGGTACCCAGTCTATTGCTGAATCCTGTCGTCAACTGAGGTGGTAAGACATCATTGACAATTCCAGTTTTGTCTATGGAAATGTGTCCAGAGGCGTAATGAAATTTACTTCTAATGTGAAAGTTCAGGACAAGTAGGTCACAGAAAGGGTTTAGACCAAATAGATGTTTTTCAATTGTTTGAGCTAAAGTCATGTTAACATTAATACTACAAGCTACAACAAGCAATAATGCTACATGCCGCAGCATTAATTTGTAACTTTGCATTACTGAGTTGTTATTTCATAAGAATGGCAACAAGTAATGAAACAACGGCAGCAATGCGTGGTTAGAGTAATTCTCATTTCAATTACATGTGTGATTATCTGCTTCATGTAACATACAGTATTGTGTGAATGGTGACAAGGGACTGGCTGCACAGTACTGACACTTTGTAACGGTCAGTTAGCAATGCCTGCAAGTAACTGTACACTATGTGGTTATGGGCTTGCATGTTATTCAGCATTATTTGTTTGTTCATCACAGCTAATGTTTGTTTTATTGCCTTATATCTACTGTTAATGTAACTGGCTGCACAGTGCTGGCACTTTGTGACAGTCAGTTAGCAGTGCCTGCAAGTAACTTTACACTGTGTGGTTATGGGCTTGAATATTATTCAGCATTGTTTGTTTATCACAACTAATGTTTGTTATATTGTCTTTTAGCTACTTTTAATGTAACTGCAATAAACTTCACATACAGCAATAACTAATGATGCTATAGTGCTATATATCTGCTGTTTCAGCTACATTAACCCCTCAATGCAAATTTCAGTGTAACGGACGGTTGTGAACTCCCTTAAATGTACTACAAATTAAGAACTCTTCCCTCCAGTGAACTGCTTGCAATTTGACACCCAGCATCATATAAATGTCAATATGTCACACACACACACACACACACACGTATAAACAGTAACCATAGTTACGTCAGCAATACAATATATCTTGAAACGTAACTGGACAAAGATACAGATTAATTTCTTCAAGTACTCTTTCATTATCATGGCTGACACCTGCCTGCATTTCACCCCTGATAGAGTGCAGACTGTGTGAAAGAGAGAGGGGCACAGAATTGGGCTCTTTGAAATACTTAGTTACCAGTTTAATTTGAAAAGAAATTTAAAAACGAGAGGGGGAGAGCTATTCAAGCTGCTTTTGGATTTATATTTAGTTCTGTTGGTAATTATAGACAAAGAATTGAAACCTGAAACAAAGTTTTGAAATGTTGGTGAAGATAATGGAATTTATGAGGTAGAAATGTGATGAGGAAAAGGAGTATTTAAGATTTGCTTGCAAACTACCCATGACCAGAAATCGGTTGGAAAGAGGTTAAGAATTGGACAGGATTACAATGTAGAAACAAGAGATACGAGAAAAGAATTAACTTCATACTTTGAAGGTGCTATGAACCAAAAAATATATACTTGTTTAAGAAACTATTAACTGGAGGTTAGCATGAAAGCAAATAATTTAAAATTTTCCACAGACAGTTTCAATATTGTTACTCTGATTATGTGGTAAACAAGAATATGATTGAGAATTTGTCACATTTACAAGGTCCAAGAAACTACTGCTGGAGAAAATCAGAGTAAGTGGAGACAAAAAATGGAGACAAAAATATGTCACCACTACTTGCTAGTCCAAGTACTTTATTCGGGAAACTTGTGCATCTGAAAATAAATTTGTAGCATATGTACGAAATACAGAATGAGTGAATGTATTCTGAAGTTGCTATTTTCAGAAAAATTTCTGGATAATGATATACCATCTGCAGTGCACCTGAACACTCAGCCTACTGTGTCTATGTACAAATGCTCAATATTCGACTATGTTTGGTGAAATAATCGCTGTTAACGTCAGGACAAATATCATAGACACAAAGACACTCTGAAGGCAAAACACAGTTCTTATAGTTGGCATCACTGTGCCTGCGACATCACTAGCTCTAATACAGGTTACTTCCCTTACAGTTGGTATCACTGTGCCTGCAACAGCACCAGCTCTGATGCAGTACGGGTTACTTGCCTTACAGTTGGCATCACTGCACCTGCAACAGCACTAGCTCTGATGCAGTATGGGTTACTTGCCTTACAGTTGGCATCATTGTGCCTCCAACAGCACTAGCTCTGATGCAGTACAAATTACTTCACTTACTGTTGGCATCACTGTACCTGGAACAGCACTAACTCTGATGCAGTATCAGTTACTTACCAGCATATACCTGCTTCTTCCACTAACACCCTACCTTCTCTGGGTATTATTGTCTCATCTCTGAACAAAGCATCCAATTTCCTTTTCATTCTTTTAGACATGCCACTTTTCCTCAAGCTAGTTTTCACATTTTCACCCTCTGCTATGATATCAAAGAAAAGGTCTTACTGAATTCAAGAACACACTTACACACTCAAGTAAGATACAAGGTAAGGTGGTAAGGAGAAACTGAAAGAGGTGCATATCATGCAGGACTTTAAAAACAATGTTACAACATACAATATTTGATGAAATAACAATAACCAATTCACACAACATTCTGTGTTTTCCACACAATAATTGTTCGTGAGTCGACACCTAATCTTTTGAGGGAAATACAGCCTAGGTTTTCAAGGTAATGTAACTACGCACACTGAGACAATAAATTGATCAGGACCTTACTCCTACCCACCATCTATCCAGCAATTTTCAAAGGAACTGCTGCCTTTATCTTCAGCATCCATGTGGAGGATGCCATCGTGATGATGGAAGCAGCATATTCACCAGAAATATCAGTGCAAAACAGAAAAATGTCTGAACAACGCTAGCTGTAAAACCTTACAATTGTATATCAGCACCATGTTACACAGACACAGGCTTCACCTATTTTCATGTATCAGTCCTAGGTTACAATAGGACAATGTCTACGTGCTCACAAGCTGAGGGATCTTTGTCCCTAAGCACAGCCCTTCTTCAGAACATTGCCACTCATAACAACAAGAAATTCATCACCTTTTATTAGAAACTGGAAATCTGCTACCGTATTCACAACATCCTATTACTTGCCCCCATTAGAAACCAGGTGAATTCAATCAACAACCTCACACTCGATTTCCTTTAACCTAGTGTTATTCTTCTATCCTCACACAGTCAACTGACATGTTCAAAGCCACAATTTTCACACATTTCTCCTCTCCCCCTCCCCTATATATGCCACATGCCCTGTATTTCACCAGTCTACATTCAATTGTCCTTACCCAAATTATGATGCTAGTCTTCATGAAGTTCTCTCTATCCTCCTTGCACGTGCCCAAAAACAATTAAAGAACATTAACAAAGTATAAAGTTTAGATAAATTTACATAGAACACACAAAAACTTTTTTCCAGTGAAGTACTTGTGGATTTATTTCAAACAAATATGAAGTGTGATTATGACATCATCACAAATAATCTCAGCACTGATCTATGCTCTGGAATATTATGCAGCGTAGGGTGGTGATTCTGTACCGACATTTCTGTACAGCCTATCGGTCACATCTTCAAAGAACTACTGATCCCATTTTCAAGAAACCTTGAAAATGGCAGCGATAAGTTGTACCGAAACGTCGGTACGGCATTACCACTGTACTCTGCGTAATATCCCAGAAGACAGCAGATATCGTTTACGTAGCGGCCAAAGCCTGAAATCGCGCACACAAAAGTCTCAGCTGTTAACATTCAGCACTGCGTATCGTCTTACTGCTGCGTTGCATTCCGGTGGTCTGGCTTTCTGTGTCAAGTACAATAAATCTGTTATGTATGCACAGCAGAGCAAGATGGCAGGCAAGAGCAGGTAAGGCATTGGTTTGTTAAATTTCATGTAACAAAGTGTCGAAAGGCACGAAGATCAGAGAAATAAGGAGTTTGAAATTCAGTGTGGAAGTAAGCGACATTGGCTTAGTTTAAAGTGCCATCACCGGCACTTTTTAAATGGTTTGTTACACAGCAGACACTGGCACTGTCATTAACACATCAGTCACTGACATTGTCATTAACACAGCAGTCACTGACACTGTCATTAACACAGCAGTCACTGACACTGTCATTAACACAGCAGTCACTGACACTGTCATTAACACAGCAGTCACTGACACTGTCATTAACACAGCTGTCACTGACACTGTGATTAACACAAGAGCACAGGCAGGATTTTGTAAGAGGTACTGCACATTAGCTACATATACAGTGAACACACTTAGAATAATCAATGCTGGGCAAGATAATGAAAATACTTGTCATTTAATTAAAATGCTTAATTAACCCATACATTTAAACTGTAACAGCTGTATGAAATTTATGTCTGTTTCTGTATAATTATTATTCATTCACTTAGCAAAATATTAAACGTCAAAGTTGCATTTTGCTGCAAGTGCACCATCTTGCATCTCGTTGCTGACAACTACACAATTAATTCTTTTATTCACGCTAGTTTCTAAAACTTTCATTTTTCTAATGCTTCAGGTCACTAAACATCACCAATCATCAGAAGTCATCACACCGTCTGTTGCAGTTACATTCAATATGTCACTGGATAAAACTAAGGTCTGATGTCATATCCCGCCAGGCTTCAACACAAGGCCCTAAAGTCTTGTTCTGCAGGCACACAAGGTATGACATCACCAGAACATGTCTGTTGGTCTTCATTCCAAGCTGCAGTACAAGCAAACACAAGATGCATGTAGAACATAGCACAGTGGAGATCATGTAAGAACGCTGTAGCACACAATATTACTGATCTAAGAGAGTGCATATCAACTGGTATATATGCAACTGTCTAACATCATTAACACACATAATTATGTTGGTTTTTAAAAATAGCATAATTTTATCTGTTGTAACTATAACGTAATTTGACATTTTATGACCATAAGGAGCACTTAAGATACTAGCTCTAATATCAGCTGGTCTTATTATGCAATTTGTGCAACTGTTGTTTACTGTTTGTATTCTTGTGTGGAACTCTGACGATGGTCGCAGGAGTGACCGAAAGATGCAGGTGAATATTAATATATGATAAAGAATATTTTATCTGTGTGCATTGGCTGGTTTGCTACATAAGTGTACACTACACTGATATGTAACACTATCAGGCTACGTAATTTTGAAGTGCTGTTGGGTGCGACACATCCTGTGCCATAAAACGAAACAGTGCACACCGCCAACAGTTATATTTGTTGTCTGAAGAGTTCTGAAGAGAGAACAATAACAAATGTACTGTGGCCTCCCGATTCACCAATCCGATATCATGCAAATTTTAATACTAAGGCATGTTAATATGTTACCTGTATAACATAACATTGTCAACTGGAATGTTTTATTTAGTAACAAAATAATTATGTACTGTCGACTGAATACAAAGTTATGACAGGCTCCGATGTCAACATAAAAATAAATAAATTTCAGTATAATTATATAAGGAATGTTGGTAGGAAAAAGTGAAAAAAAGCTGTGACAGTTTAATACCGAGCACGATGGCCTATTCAGGATTCTTCAATGTATGGGGGATGAAAGGTAATAAGTGTGGTACACCAAACATTATCCATGCTAATCCTATCCCAAACAATGTGGTCCTCAGCTAGCTTGTCTAAGCAGCAGGGTGAACTTAACGCATGTAGTTCCACACCAGAGAGTTACCAAGAGCAAAAGAATTGAGAACTGAACAGAATAACAGTCACAGAATACAATGTAACACCAAATGAGTTGAGCTATAGCGGTACGTATTGAGAACTGTGTGTGACTGTATACACCACAACACGAGCCTTACCTCTTTACACAGCATCCATTTTCAGGTGCAACTTTAATGTGATTTTGTAACAGGGATATGGAGATGGTTAGCACAGTCAGTACAGCACTGACTGTGCTATGGACTGGATGATCTAGGGTTCGAACCAAGGCAGGGACATGCCATTCCTCAAAATTGTCACGTGATAACAAGAGGTGTTGAACAGAAGGCTACACAGGTAATTAAGTTTACAAATAGAACAAAAACATAGTTAAATATTGATCTAAACTCACATAAAAACAAAGAGAAATTCTGTTTATCTGACACTATAATAAGGTACTAAGAAAAGCAGTTTAGAAGACTCACAGAAAAACATACAAAATATCAACAAAATAAAAAGTTTGTCCCCCGATATAAAAATTAAATTAAAACAATGAAGGAATATGCCTCTTATACATTTCAACTTGGAACTATTAATGTTATCAATGGACCCCCAATATACAAGAAATAATTTTGGCTTGAAAAACATACAGAGATCAGCAAAACAGAACAGCTACAATTAACTATATTACAAAACAACAAAGACTAAAACTGCAATAAATACAATGTGACTGTGACAGCTCACAAGTAGGTATATGTGTACATGTATATTCTGCTTTTACCTTCATTTTAAATTTTTACACATACAGCCTGATGATGGTCAGAACGGACTGAAACATGTAGAGTACATGAAAATACACAGTTCTGTCAGCAAGTACTTGATTGTTCATTTGGTGAACATTTCCCTCTTCTCCAAAATGTCCAGATCTGCTCTAAGGACCACCCGATCTCCTTTTCAATTGGTAGCAGGGTTCTTTCCCCAGGGGTGGAGTGGCCAGGGAGTGAAGTTGACCACTCACTTCTACCTAGTAGCAAGGTGAAGAATGCATGAAGAGATACCTCTATTCCAACCATACGCTTTCATGGAGTAAACAGGGAATTTACTTTTTTTAACTTGCTTGTAATATAAATAGGAAGAACGGCAGTTCATCTTTCAAGTGAGTCAAACACAACTTTAAAGATGTGTTTGACTTTACCTGTGTTTATAGCAGTTCATCTGATCGATCATCATTATTCTGTCTATTCCTAACACTCAAGTGTACAATGGAATATGGTAGGTAACTGCAAGAGTAAAATCAGAGTTCAACTGACACTCACATTTCAGTCAGCTGGCATGCAGTAAGAATCAGATGCAGAAACAAACAGACCTAACCTATACTAACATAATGTAACCTAACCTAACCTACTACTCTCAGTGACTGTGAAGCACAGCATTATGCAAGATGTCACAGCAGCAAGGTTACCAACTACTGGAATGTAATGCAATTCAGTAAGGTAAAAATTCAAAAACATTTTGGAGGAAAATATTGCCTCCATATTGTCCCCCAGACCCTGCATCCCAAAGACAGTAATATTCACACTCGCCATCACAAAAACCTCACCCTCTCATGTCATAAGTTCCAACTAACTACAAAAGCAGCAACAGAAGCATCAGCAAAAGCAGCAGTAAATAAATATGCAACTGGATGACAGACCAACTATTTTAAACAAGAGCATACCAACATTTGCAAAACCTATCTTCATCCTAACCTGGTAAAATGCAATATGTCTTTTACAAGCAACTGTTTTGACAAAGCAAAAGAACACTCGGTAAACCAATTGTTATGTAAGTGCAACACGTGATGTGTCAGTCAGAGATCAACATGTTACTGAAATAAATTTTATGAGAAATCAGAATGTTAAAGTGGGCTGCATTGGCTCAGGATGGGTAGTGGGCTTTTGTCATAAATAAGGAAATCTATCTTGTGAGCCTATACAAAGAGAACCTCCTGATCAGGCAAGCAACTGCAAGACTATTATGAAAGATTTGACTTTATAATAATTTATGACAGAACGACAAAACAGAGCTTCTTGTGTATCACTGATCACCACATTTCTATGTACCGTATTTTCTGCCTCACAATTCACATTTTCTTTTCCTTGAAAAATATCCTCAAAAATCACCATGCATCTTGACAAAGGATGATGAATTTTTACATATGTAGGCTATGAAATCCACAAAAATATCTTGCAAATTGCACAGTACATCTTATGAAGCACACAAGACAGGACACACAATTCTGCTGGTGATCAATAAATCATAAACTGCTGTTTGTACTGTTGACACATACCTATCATAATGGCACATGTAATCACTAGGGAACAGAATTCCACAGCCCATCCTGTCTCCTTTATGACACAATGGTCCAAATGGATCGCCTACGTCACTGCCGATGAAGATCTTGTCATCATCAGCATGGTAACCTATAGGACCCTTGTTCCAGCCAGGATGTCTGTGCTGTTTCAGGAGGAGAGTGAGTAAAGTTCAGCACAATATTCAGTGGCAAAGAACAACAGGTGGCAAAATTCATGGTCATAATTACAGTAATTTGTAATCCACAACGCAGACAGCACAGGCTGCAGTGGTCATGCAGGTTATGTGACCAGGGTCAAACGTGGCATTACATTTTTTTTTCTCCCCATTTTGGTGAAGATATAAGGAAGTAGGACGGTAGCTGTCAAGCACAACACTGCTTTTGTATGTTGTGAAATTTTACTGCAACATGTTTTGGCTCATGTATAAAGAGCCAATGTCAGGCCAGTGTTAGGGTCATGATGTGCCACAAACCATGACATATGTACACAGATTATAATTGGTAGATATAAACCAAAACTAAATTCACCCAATAACATTTAGTGTGAATCTTTAGTGTATGACTGATCCAGTTTCTGTAATGATACATTCTCACCTGCCAAGGTTATATACAGTGTGTCCACAAAGCCCCCTATCTAATTTGTTACTGCACAAATTATGAATTAATTTGCTGGTTAAGCCCAAGCTCATGAAATTTTGAAAACTCCAGTCTTCTTGCATGTAACGCCATGCACAATAATACTGTGGTGTGTACACAGCAACCTACTGGTGTCATATTGCAGCAGACTGAAAGCTCTCACAACACCAATATGAAAACCTCCAGCATCACAACATTACATTTCCATTTAAATTACTCTCTAATTTCTCCCCTCAGTTCAAACTGACACTGCCAGCACACAATGCTGTATACAGTGATGCAGGAGGAAAGGTCAGTATTTTGGGAACTGATGGTATCAGTCATTGTTAAAAAAAAGTTCATATGACCATATGTCTAATTGTGAATGGTTACTGAGATAGAACCATTCGAATCTCCAGACATAACTCTGTTAGATTTTGGTTCATGGGGTTGGATGAAGAGTAAAGTTTACAAACGAAAGGTGGATACATGTGAGGAATTGCTTGCTCTAATTTTGGATTTGCTGCTCGCACAAAGGAACATGAAGATCGACTCAGACGAACAACACGCAATCTTCGCACACAAGCTGCGAAGTGCCTTGAGGTTGATGGTGGACTTTCTGAACATTTATTGTGAACTGTAATAAATTTGTTATTTATGTGTAACAAATCTGTTATTTAAACACTTAAATTAAATTAAAATTCAATTAACAGTCAGTAATTTCTCTTTTCTTTATTACCATTCAAAGTGCTTTTATATTTGTAGATTCCGACCGCTCCATCTCAGCAGCCAGTCACAACTGCACATGTCCATACAAACTGTCTGCCTCACAATGACTGATACTATCACCTCTCAAAATACTGACCTTTCCTCCTGAATCACCCTGTATAGATTCCACAAATCAGATAGGAAATTTATGGACACACTGCAGGGAAATAAACTGGGGGATGCATGACCTGATGTTATCATGAGAGTGACTTTGGAAAAAACTGCTCTCTGGAATGCGCGATGGGGTAGCCTGGTAGAAAGTCACTGTTTCAGAGAAACCTGCTAACTGCACATTCAGGGTAGCATGTTCTCCCAAAATATGGACGAATTTCTACCAGACTACACAGTGTCACATCCCAAACAATAGCATACTTCACACTGGAATTGTGAAGAAGGAACTGTGTTGAAAAGATTCAGGGCATATTTGAAGGTGATGTACATGCACATGAATGATGAGACTGAGGAAAAACCACAAAAACCTCAGCAGTGTTGACATGCAGATAAGAGGTGAACTGAGAAGGTTCAAAACATGAAAACTGCAGTCCTAACTACTTCAGTCTTGACAGTAATTTTAAGGACTGTGAAGAATGTTATCAATACGCATTCCTAAAACATCTGTACTTACTCTCCTAGTGAGGCCAATGGCTATGTAACAACTTTCACCAGGATCCACAATTTCTATCTCAAAATAATGAACTGTTGTGTTAAGCGGCGACCTTGCTTGTGCGAATCCTACATCTATGATACTCTTTCCTCTCCCTGTATACTCCAACACCTGAAACAACAGTAACTGCAACTATGGCACTAGAACAGAGGTGGATTATGCAAGGCACATCCAG
>Ga0209737_10001914_pt1 | contig 14667 bp, 13 predicted proteins | sample TergutCu122P3_FD_187284 | JGI IMG/M metagenome (GOLD analysis project Ga0209737, IMG submission 187284) | Cubitermes ugandensis P3 segment gut microbial communities from Kakamega Forest, Kenya - Cu122 P3 (SPAdes) (version 2) | ecosystem: Host-associated > Arthropoda: Insects > Digestive system...
CGGGCCATACACTCTGCGGCTTGGCAATCCGCGTCGCCGTATGCGCAGGTGCAGGCATCGTACATGCAGTCTTTATCCTCATGCTCATCCGCACAAGCTCCGTCTATGCAGCCTGCGTCCTCGCAGTCGCAGCCTTCGCAGTCGCAGTCCTCGCAGTCGCAGCCTTCGCACTCGCAGCCTTCGCAGTCGCAGTCCTCGCAGTCGCAGCCTTCGCACTCGCAGCCTTCGCAGTCGCACGCTGCGGAGTTGTTATTCTCCGCGTCAACGCCGATGGCGCTGCTGACGTTTGGCATAAGGACGATGGGGCTTATGGGCAGCAGGACAAAGACCATCAGCAAAGACAAAAACACTGAGAATGCGCGCTTTGGCAGGTGTCGGGTGAATTGTCTGAGGAATTGCTTTGAGAACTGACTGACTGAATCACGATTATTTTGCATGTTTGCCTCCCTTGCGAGGTTTTTCCAACCGTAGCCCATCGCTGCGATGGATACATTTGGTGGACAGTGCAGCAGCGATAGCTTACGCCACGGTCTGTTTGAAAAACCGCTCAACAGTATAGCACTTTTATACAGAATGTGCGTTCAAACAGGGCAAATTCCTGACTTGCTGGCCTGCTGGCCTGCAAAGGTTTCCAAGGTTTCTTTTTTACCTTCTCAGGAATTCTTCGAGGGCTTCGGGGGTGACATCTGCGGGTGAGATGTCGTAGCCGTAGGCTTGCGCTATCGCGTCTGCCTGGGCTCTTCTGAGGTTGGCGCGCTCCGGCATTCCTGCCTCGTCGAGCAGGTCTGCTTCCAGATAAATCGAACGTAGCACATATCCGGCCAGGCCCTCGTCGAAATCCCCCAGCTGCAGCATGGAAACGATCGACTCTGGTGCCAGTGAAAAGAGCAGGCGGGCATCGATGTTTACGGCCTCCCCTACCAGTTGTTCAAGGTCGGCGGCTTTTGCCTCAGGGCGGACACCCGACTCACGCAGTGCCCTTTGCAATGCGGCCACAAACTGCAGGATGATGCGCATCAGATAGTCGTTTTCAAACACCGCTTTGCCTCCCGCCTCTCGTCATCATGAAAACAGGTCATAGGGAATGCCCCTGTGTTGAAAGGCGCGTTGGGTCGCTATCCTGCCTTTTGGTGTGCGTTGTATCAGGCCCTGTTGCAGAAGATAGGGCTCGTAGACGTCTTCCAGCGTCTCGGCGTCTTCTCCCAGGGCATTTGCCAGGGTGTTGAGGCCCACGGGGCGGCCTGAGAATGTGATGATGAGAGCAGTGAGAATCTTGTTGTCCATGGTATCCAGGCCGAGTTCGTCAACTTCGAAGAATTCAAGAGCCTCCTGCGCGATTCTTTCGGTTATCTCGTGGTTTGCCCTGACGGCCGCAAAATCGCGCACCCTTCTCAGCAGCCTGTTTGCCAGGCGTGGTGTTCCTCTGCTGCGACGGGCAATCTCTTGCGCCCCACCCTCGTCGATCAAAACCTCCAGTATGCTCGCTGAGCGAATGATGATGTCATACAGCTCCTGCTCGTTGTAGTAATCGAGCCTGAAGGATATGCCAAAGCGATCCCTCAGTGGCCCGGTCAACAGCCCGGTTCTTGTGGTTGCGGCAATGAGCGTAAAGTGCGGAATCTCCAGCCTGAGCGACTGGGCTGCGGGCCCCTTGCCGATGACAATGTCGAGGACAAAATCCTCCATCGCAGGGTATAGTACCTCTTCGATTGCGCGGTTCAGGCGATGGATTTCGTCGATGAATAACACGTCGCCCTTCTCAAGGTTGGTAAGAATGGCTGCCAGGTCACCCGCACGCTCAATTGCCGGCCCACTGGTCGATTTGATGGAAACTCCCAGCTCGTTTGCCACAACCGATGAAAGCGTCGTTTTGCCAAGCCCGGGCGGGCCGGAAAACAGGAGGTGATCGAGTGTGTCACCACGCTGCTTTGCGGCTTCGATGAGTACAGAAAGGTTCTCTTTCACCCTGGTCTGACCAATGAAGTCGTCGAGCTTTCTCGGCCTCAGTGAGCGGTCGATACCAAGGTCGTCCTCGGTGAGCTCGGGGGTCATGTGCCGGGTCATGCCAGGCGCATTGGCTCGTTGAACACTTCCAACAGGTTTGAATTCGTCCGCTTCCCACGCTGTCATCAGGAAGCCCCCAATCTCTTAAGTCCAAACCGTATGAGAGCTTCAACGTTGTTTGCATCACCCTCATAACCCTGAAGGGCCAGGGAAACCTCCCGAGCGGTGAAGCCCATACTGAGAAGGGCATCGGTTGCCTGGTTGCCGGCAGCTGTATGAGACGGCACGCCAGGCTCCCCCGCTTCTCGCAAATCGAGAACGCCACGAAGTTCAAGGATGATTCTCTGGGCGGTCTTTTTTCCTATGCCGGGTATCGTGGCAATTCGTGTTACGTCTTCGCTCATTATAAGCCTGTGCAGATCCTCAGCGCTGAAGGCTGACAGCGCAGACATGGCTACCTTTGGCCCAACGCCGGAAACCGTCAGCAGTTTCTCGAAAACCCGCTGCTCCTGCTCGCTGGCAAAGCCATAGAGTGAAAAGCTGTCATCACGTACAATCAGTGTTGTGAGCAGCGATATCTCGCTTTTCAGTTCTCCCAGCGAAGCGAGGTTTTGTGTGGAAAGCATGACGCGAAAACCCACGCCGTTGACCTCGATGATAACGCTGCTGGAATCAAGGCTAACCACACGCCCTCTCAGCGAAGCAATCATGATGTTTTCTCCTCACTTTTTGTTAATGAAGCCATATGCCTCAGCTGTGCGTGACAGATAGCAACAGCCAATGCGTCGGATGCATGGTCGGGCGAGGGAGCATGGTCGAGCGACAGTAATACTCTGACCATGTACTGAACCTGTTGTTTTTGCGCCCGTCCCCTGCCAACCGTTACCTGCTTTACTTGAGTTGGCGAGTATTCTCCAACCGTGAGTTGACGTGTGGCTACAGCAACGAGGGCAGCTCCCCGAGCCTGACCGGTCGAGAGCGCACTTTGGGTGTTGGAGCCAAAATACACTGCCTCGATACCAAGTTCGGTGGGCTTATACCGCTCAATCACCGTCGTCACCTCATCGTATATCTGCTTTAAGCGCGCTGCTGTTCCCTCGGCTGCATCGGTGGTAATGCAGCCATAGGCAAGAGCTCGCTTTCGCGCGCCACACAGCTCTATGATGCCCCAACCGGTATTTGCCAGGCCTGGGTCAATACCAAGGATAATCAATGGCTCAGATGTTGAAGCATAAGGCAAGGCTAGTCCTTCTCTATGGGGAAACGAACCGTTATTGCATCGCCTTTCACTGTAATTCTTGGAATATCCGACAACGAGATGTAGTAACGCTGCGCAAGAACCTCGAAAGCCTGCTCCAGTTCACGAGAGAATTCCTCCACATCTGCCCTAGCAAGCTTGAGGCTTCTATTGTCTCGTGTCAGGTCGAGAGTCGAAGTACGCGAACGCTCGGCTTTGGCCAGTTCATAAAGAGAGGGGGTCGGCGAAATCTGATTGCACAGTATTCGATGGGCTGTGCGCTCAGAGATATCGAGCCCCATATGCGCACATATACGTACCAGATCACCGGCATCTGAGCTGGCCGCCAGACGCTGCCCTATGGGCAGGGTCTGGGGGTCGTCGCAAAACAGAAGATCATTGGCGCTGAAGTGCTTGTGTCCAAATGCCAGAAGCGTAGCAGCGATAGTAGCAGGTGAGCCCAGATAGACATCGGGCGCCTTCGGATAGGCAAGCGCAAACTCAAGCGCAGATCGGAGAATATTATGCGGCCCTTTGGTGGCCTTAAGCCTGCCGTTTTCGTCTTTTTCGATGGTCGGAAAGGTCGATTGATCGGTTTTCTCACTGAGAGATTCGGTGTCGACCTCTATGATGATTGCTGTTCCGAGCCCAGGGCATGAAGTTACAACCCTTGCTGTATCCACATTGCTTTTAATGGAGAACAGGGCCATCCCGCGCCCGTGGACACCCCACTGATCTTCTATCATTGACTCGAGTTTCGAGGTTACCCTGGGCTCGAAAATCAACTCATGTAACTCCAGGGGAATTCCCACGCCGTCGTCGATGCAGACGATGGTTCTGCGCTCGTCTTCTGTCGCTGTGGCTATGAAGACAGCAGAGGCGGAGGCATCGCGTGCATTACGAAGCATCTCTACCACAATGTCTTCAACCTGGCGGATGTCATGCTTGGCCTGACGGCGCTCGGCTTCTTCGCTTCTGAGACGTACAAAACCGTTGCCGAGGTTTTCTTCAACACGAATATGAGTGCCGCCGGTAACCTGCTCGATAAAATCTATGAGCTTCTCGTCAGCCATCTTGAGCGAGACCTGCTATTTCGCGTAATCTACAGAACGACTCTCACGAATAACCAGAACCTTTATCTGTCCTGGATACTCCATTTCGTCTTCAATCTGCTTGGCAATATCGTGTGCCAGCACCACAGCTTCAGCATCGGAGATTTGCTCCGGCTCAACCATGACCCGAACCTCTCGCCCTGCCTGCATCGCATAAGTCTTCTCGACACCCTTATGGGCGTTTGCAATGGACTCCAGTTTTTCCAGGCGTTTGATGTAGTTTTCGATAGTCTCACGACGTGCTCCCGGACGAGCCGCAGAAATCGCATCTGCTGCCTGAACCAGTACTGCCAGAATGGTTGCTGTTTCCACATCATTATGATGTGCCTCGATAGCATGCACGATGTCATGGTTTTCACCAAAGCGGCGGGCAAGATCTGCGCCAATAACGGCATGCGACCCTTCGATTTCATGATCGATAGCCTTACCGAGGTCATGGAGCAGCCCCGCTCGCTTGGCTGGGGCTGGATCCAATCCCAATTCTGAGGCCATAACTCCCGCAAGATATGCAACCTCAAGCGAGTGATTGAGCACGTTTTGCCCATACGAGGTACGGAATTTCAGACGCCCCAGAGTCTTGATGAGTTCTGCATGGAGGTCGTGAATGCCGGTGTCAAAGGCAGCACTGTCTCCTGCTTCTTTAACCTGCTGCATGACATGCTGAGTTGCCTTGCCGAACATATCCTCGATACGTGCGGGATGTATGCGTCCATCTGCAATCAGGTTTTCCAACGTGATGCGCCCAATCTCACGACGTACAGGGTCAAAGCTGGAGATGACTACAACTTCCGGTGTATCGTCTATGATCAGGTTGACACCGGTGATCTGCTCGAAGGTACGGATGTTGCGACCCTCTCGACCTATGATACGCCCCTTGAGATCATCTGAGGGAATGCTGACCGATGAGACAGTGTGCTCTGAGGCATGATCGGCGGCGACCCGTTGAATGGCGAGTGTCAATATCTCACGCGCCTTCTTATCTGCTTCGTTTCGGGCGTTGGTTTCTGTGTCTCTGATAATCGCAGCAGCTTCGCGTGTCACATCATCTCGCACACGATCCAGCAGCTCTTTTCTCGCCTCGTCCTTGTTCATCTGTGCAATACGCTCAAGATCTGACTGTGCGCTTTCCAGTGCTGCGTTCAGATCCCTTTGCTTACGTTCAAGCTGACCATTCATCGACGAGAGCTGATGCTCCCGGGCATCAAGTGCTTCGATGCGTTTGTCGATGATCTCCTCACGCTGAAGCAGTCTGTTCTCCAGCATCTTGATTTCCTTGCGACGCTCATTTGCTTCCTTGTCGGCTTCCGACCTGATCTGCAGCGCCACATCCTTCGCCTCAACAAGCGCTTCGCGCTTCAGCGCTTCCGCCTGTCTTTCTGCATCTTTCAGTGTTCGCTCTGCGTTGGCAATAGCGGTTTTTGCATTCGCACTTATCACGAATCGAGTAAGGGCAAAACCGATAACACCACCGATTATCAGAGCGACGATTGCCAGAATTGCGTAATCCATCTGGCTCTCCCTTCGATAACCACGTTTAAACTATTCAGGATGCCTGTCCATAAGAAATAGCCGGACTAAACATCCGGCATAGTGATCTGATCCTTATATGGATCAAACCCTTTATCATAATCACAGCTCGAATTTCCGAAACTGTATGGGGAGTAGATCAACATGCCTGATACCATGGTATTCCAGCCTGGTTAAATCGTCAACTTCTTTAACACAGTTTGAGCTGTTTCCAGCGAATATCCTCTTGATGTGAGTCGTCGAAAGCATGCAGTTCTGGGATCCTTTGAGGTGGTATGGAAGCGCTTGAGGTACTCTTCAGCTCGACAGAGCTCCTCGTTTTCATTGAAAAACCTCTCTGGATAACCCTCATAACCCCTGATCTCTATGCCAAAGAATCTGAGTTTTGCCTCAATGTGGTTTTTTCCCCAACCACCACGCTTCTTGCTCTCTATGTACATCTGAGCAAAACGCTCGTCATCAACCAGCCCTGTTACAATGGCATTCTCAACTTCACGATTGGCAACATCCTCAGAAATTCCAGCCCTCAGAAGTCGACGATACAGCTCGGTGGAGGAGCGCTCGCGAACGTTGATCAGACGTTCTGTGCACTTTCGGGCATCACGGAGCTGTTCTTCAGGAGTCTTCATAGTCTTTCGCAGAGCTCGACGAATCGGTATTCTTCGAGCCTGATGCATCATCAATCCTGCTGCTTCCTTTTGAACTCTTTTCAACTCTGGAGTTTTTCGTGGTAGCTGCACCACTGGCTTCTCTGATAGATACAGAGTTTTTCTGTGGAGGTTCCAGCCCCAGTAGTACTCGCAACCTGCCCTCGATCTCTTCACGCAGATCCGGGGTGGTTCTCAGTAGTTCCTTGGCAGCTTCGCGACCCTGCCCAAGCCGCTCCTCGCCGTAGGTAAACCAGGCGCCAGACTTTTTGATGATACCCTCCTCGACACCAAGATCGAGTATACAGCCCTCTTTGGAAATACCCTCGCCGTACATCAGGTCAAACTCAGCCTGCCTGAATGGCGGTGCAACCTTGTTTTTGACAACCTTGACTCTCACTCGATTGCCGATGATATCAGTCCCCCGCTTGATGGTATCCAACTTGCGAATATCCAGTCGTACCGTTGCGAAGAATTTCAAGGCTCGACCACCGGGTGTGGTTTCAGGGCTGCCAAACATGACTCCGATTTTCTCACGCAGCTGATTAATGAAGATACAGGTTGTATTGGACTTTGAAAGTGAGCCGGCAAGTTTGCGCAACGCCTGGCTCATGAGCCTTGCCTGAAGCCCAACTGTTGTATCCCCTATCTCCCCCTCTATCTCCACACGGGGTACTAAAGCAGCCACCGAGTCGATAACGATGGCATCGATAGCACCCGAGCGCACCAGCATATCGCATATCTCCAATGCCTGCTCACCGGTATCAGGCTGAGAAATCAGAACTTCATCAATATCAACACCGATTCGTGCGGCATAACTTGGGTCGAGCGCGTGTTCTGCATCTATAAATGCAACGATGCCGCCAAGAGCCTGGGCCTCTGCGAGTATCTGGAGTGCAAGCGTGGTCTTTCCGCTTGACTCTGGACCAAATATCTCAACAACCCTGCCACGGGGAACACCACCTATGCCAAGCGCAGCATCAAGTGACAGAGAGCCGGTTGGAATAACCCCTATCTCCATACTCGGCCCACCTTCACCATAGCGCATGATTGAGCCTTTCCCGAATTTTTTCTCAATCTGTTCAGTCGTGAATTCCAGAGCCTTTGACTTGTCCTGATCCATCAACTTCTCCATTTCGTTGTTGGTAAACCCTTGTGCCTAAAGCTTATACGAACATTTGTTCGGTGTCAATCATTTTACGCCCATTATGCACGTATAATGAACCTACGTTACTGTTCAGGCCTACCTCCGTCATTGCCGCGTCGCGCTACGCGCTCCTCGCAATGACGGGGGTAGGTTTGAACTGTAACGATCCTACAGCATGACAGTGATCAAGAGGCTGCACTGGATTCTTCACATTTCTTAACGTTATCTGCACGCCTTCTGAACAAAACATGTCAGATCGTGTAAGGCTGCCTTAACCGTTGCCTGTCTTACCTCATCGCGCGATCCAGAAAAATGATACAACCGGGCAGAGCTCTCATGAGATCCTGCCACCGCTATCCAGACCATTCCCACTGGTTTTAAGGCGCTGCCTCCTCCCGGTCCGGCAATTCCCGTTGTGCTCAAGGCATAGTCGACATCCAGCGCTTTTCGTGCACCTTCAGCCATTTGCAAAGCAACCTTTTCGTCTACCGCACCTTGCCTGCTCAGCAGTTCTCTGCTCACCCCCAGCATCGTTACTTTAACCTCGTTGGAATAGCTCACAATGCTTCCTTTAAATACCATCGATGAACCGGGGCAGGAAGTCAGCGCAACGGCAATCATTCCCCCCGTACAAGACTCGGCAGTACCAAGTGTAATTGCGTGAGAAATGGCATATTCGACGAGCGCCGACGCTCTCTTTTCGGCAGTTTCTGACTGCCAGCTTGCAGCATCAACAGGCGCTTCGCTCACTTTTTCCTCTTACTGCGAATGGGCATTCCCAGCACGGTACTCGACTTGACAAAATAGTCCACCATGGAAATCAGGGTCAGAAGCAGGGCAATCAGCATGACCGTCCATGAGACTATATCGGCTGTCATCGCCATATTGGAACCCAGACTCTCAACCTGCAGGCTGTCTTTGATGATAAACAGAATCACTGCAATTATCTGAAACACTGTTTTTGTCTTGCCAACCCAGCTGGCGGCAATAATCTGGTTATTTGACGATGCAACCATACGAAGCCCCGAAACGAGGAAATCGCGGGAGATGATGACAAGCGCCACCCATGCAGGCAGTGTGCCCAGTTGAATAAGCGCCAGCAACGCAGCAGTAACCAGTATCTTATCGGCAAGCGGGTCGAGGAATTTTCCCAGATTGGTGATCTCATTGCGTTTGCGGGCGAGTTGGCCATCAAGGCTGTCGGTCCATGCCAGCAGACCAAACACCCCGGCAGCTATCCAGGGTTTTGCCAGCTGGGCATTCCAGGGATCCTGTAACCAGGAAGGCCAGGGCGCAAGCAGCAAAAAGACAAACACGGGAATCAGCGCGATACGCGCGATGGTAACCATATTTGCCGGAGTAAGTGACCCCTTGTATTTCTTATAGTAATCCATCGGCTCTGTCTTGAACCTTTCCATCCATCTCGTAACAGTAGACATCTACTATCGTAGCAGAAAGCATCTCCGCAATGTTGCCCCTGTCGAGATGTACCATCCCGTCAACCTCAGGAGCCTGTCTCTTTGTTCTTCCAAGCACGGGATAAGGGTCATCTGGTGCATCCTCATCATAACCGGTAACGATCACTTCCTCTGTAGTATGAATACGATTTGCCAGCTTGTGAAATGCGATGGAATCAGCGATGTCGCGAAGACGCTGCATCCGCTCCAGGCGGATATCTTCGGGCACCTGGTCATTGCGCTGACCGGCCACTGTTCCCTCCTCCTGTGAATAGGAAAAGATGCCCACATAATCGAATTCTGCTGCCTCTATAAATGACTCAAGCTCTGCGGCATCTGCTTCGCTCTCCCCGGGAAAGCCGGTTATCAATGTGGTGCGCAAAGCCGCGTCAGGCAGCTTTTCTCTGATACGCGTCAGCAGGTGCAGGTATTCCTCAGCACTGCCCGAACGGTTCATCTCGCGCAGAATTCGGGCATTAGCATGCTGCAGCGGAATATCGAGGTAGTTGCAGATGTTACTGTGCGATGCCATAACATCAAGCAGGTGATCGGAAATTCCAGCAGGCTGCAGATACATGACTCGAAACCAGGTGGTGCTGAATCTGCCGGCAAGCATGTCGAGGAGATCTGCCAGGTTGTCGATTGCCTCAAGCTCACGCATCTCCATTTCTTGGGCAATACCGTCAGAAATCACATCTGGCATACGTTTGTACAGCTTAAGATCCTGTCCCCAGATTCCTGTGTCCTGAGCAATGAGAATGATCTCGCGAACCCCTGATGCAACAAGCCCTGAGACCTCGAAGTATATGTCTATAGGATTCTCGCTTCGATACCCTCCCTTAATGAGTGGAATCGTGCAGTAAGAACAGCGCCTGTCGCAGCCATCCGCTATCTTGACATATGCCCAGGGCGCCTTGGTGGTACGGAGAAATGCCGGCCTTGATGTGCTGGTTTCCCCAGTCGATCCGGATGCCCCAGTCGATCCGGATGCCCCAGTCACACCGGTTGCCCCGAACGCTCCGCCGCTCTCATCAGAAGTCAGCCCCAGAACCTCTCGCACAAGCTCTGCGATGTTCTCCTCATCAGCGCAGGGCACAAAGGCAGAAACCTCGGGCAGCTCGTTTTTCAGTTCCACTCCATAACGAGAGGGCATGCAACCAGTAATAATGATCTTCCCAAAGCCAGCTGAAACATGTTCCAGTTCCGCCGCCTCAAGTATGACAGCGATGGCCTCCTCGGTTGCTTCGGTGATAAATGAACAGGTATTGATGATAATCGCGTCGGCATGCTCGCAGTTATCCGTCAACTCAAAACCAGCCATGAGAAGACGTGCCTGCATCTTCTCGGAATCAACCTCGTTTTTGGCACATCCAAGCGTTACAAAGGCAACCAGATTACCCGGCCGATGCGTGACGCTCTCAATTGGACTCATCGAAGGTTCCAGCACTGTAAAAGGATGTAGCTACCGGTAGTTTACGTACTGAAGCGGCTGCCCGTAGTCCTGCTCCTTGAGAAAGGTTATCACTTCCTGCAGCGTATCTCGCTTTGGCGAAAACACCCGTAGCTTTGTTCCCTCAACCTGTACCCTCACGTTTTTCAGTTTGAGGCTACGAATATCCTTACTTATCCTGTCAGCTGTCTCCTTATCCAAGCCCTGGATGACGGCACCCACAAAACGCTGCATCATCTTGGCAGCTGCTTCTGGCTTGCCCCATTTGATGCTCTTGAGGTCAACTTTACGATGTATCAGCTTGGTGTTCAAGACATCTTTTACCTGGTTTGCAACAAATTCACTGGGAGCAATGAGTACAAATTGCAGTGCATTCTTGTCAAACTCAAGCGTTGCCTTGCTGTCTTTCAGGTCATAGCGCTGGACAAGTTCCTTGCGCGTCTGTTGATATGCGTTATCCAGCTCCTGAAGATCAACCTCAGAAACCACATCGAAGCTTTCATCTTTAGCCATAATCGCACGTATCCTTAATCATGAGAATCTCCGTCAGAATCTTCATTTTGAACAAACCAGAGCGGCAACTTCCTCTTTTCCGACATGCCTTACTGACATCGTCAGATCTGCTAAAAGGCGCCGCAGTATTCATTGCATACAAACAACACTTCGGCACTTTCCTATCCGGCTGGCCGATCAACCACACTCAGAGACACCGTTCCCAGCCCACTGCTGGTGTTTATTGTAAAGTTGGTCTGCACATCATTTCGCTTCACGATAGTGTTGTTTGGTTGCCCGGAAAAAACCTCACAATCCCGAGTGACCGTCCAGGATTTCTTCTCCGAAAGCGCTGCAGTGAGTACTTTTTGCCCATCTACAGTAACCTCAACCCAGGGAGCGGCGCCAGGCGCTGGCTCAACCGAAAGCTCAAAAGGCCCGTACCTTGGATCGGTGCTGGCATTGTCACCACCATTGGTGGTTGTTAATCCATCGTTGGGATCAACGGTTCCTCCGTTACTTTGAACCGTACTCGTTTGACCGGGAGGATTAACGATATTTTCCTGCTTGTTACAGCTGTTTGCAAGAACAGCCCAGAGCACCAGCATCCCAGCTAGCAAAACAATGAGAAAGACAATAAGCACGACTGGGCTTTTGAACAGGGTACCAAATATCCGCATAGGCAGACTTGGCCGGGTAGTATAACTACCCGCACCATAGCGATTAACCGGCGAACCCACACCTGATGCTGTTCGTCTTGTTGGCGTGTTGTTTATTGATCGACGGGTGGCGGATGCACGAGAAGCATTACCCGGGTTGATCTCGGAGTCTGGGATTGGACGATCCCAGATCGACTTGGTGCTTCGGCTGCTCGTCGATGAGTTGATTTGAGACGCTCCTCTGGACTGAGAAGCTCCCTTTGACTGCACGGCGCTTCTCGACTGCACGGCGCTTCTCGACTGCACGGCGCTTCTCGACTGCACGGTGCCTCTCGACTGCACGGTGCCTCTCGACTGCACGGTGCTTCTCGACTGCACGGTGCTTCTCGACTGAGAAGAAGGCGTCTCATAAGCTGAAGACTCCTGGTCTGTTGTTTTGGAGTATATCGAACGAGGCAGACTTCTTGAATGGATTTCGTGGTTCTCGAAGTCGTGATACTCTCTGAGGAACTGCTTGGTAACATCTTCGGAATTGAGCCCAAGATACCGCGCATAGGAGCTTACCATATTACGTGCATGCCCCTTGAAGGGCATATGACGAAAGTCACCTGACTCAAGAGCATCGAGGATAGCCGGAGTAATGCGCAATTGTCTATGAACCTGCTCAATCGTGAGGCCCCTTCTTCTTCGCGCTTCGGCTAATCTTGTTCCAAAGTGCTGCTGTGCCAAACAAACTCCTTGCTTAGTTCTTTAACAGTTTCCGTGCCACAATAGTATCTTAAGCCGCAGCACCCCATGTATGAGAACACTCAATATCCTCTCAATATCCTCATATGTTTATCATAGAACAGAGATGCATACTGTTCCAGTCACTTGGAATAACTTGAAACAAAACTGTGAGCAAGTATAGACAGGCTCCCCTGTCTATACTCCCTTGCTCCCAAGTTTCCCGGCTATCTGCCTTTACCATGAATTCTGGTCATGAGCCTCAATTGCCTTGAGTGATTCCAGGTCTAAGACATCATCGATCAGAACCTCCCGTGGTTTGCTCCCGTTAGGTGGGCCAACCACTCCCTTCATTTCGAGCATGTCCATAATGCGTCCTGCTCGGGCATATCCCACTTTCAAGCGCCGCTGCAGGGTTGAGGTGGAGCCAAAACCGCTCGAAACGATGATCTCGGCAGCCTCCCAAATGAGAGGATCGTCATCGTCGTCTCCGCCATGCCCCAGGTAGCTTGTTGTCGTTCCTCCCACTGAGACAGCGAGTATGTCCTCATGGTATTCCGGCTCCGCCTGTGCCTTTAAGAACTCGACCACTGCCTCGATCTCCGCCTCAGAGACATAGCAACCCTGAATGCGTTGGGGTTTTCCATACTCAGGACGAGAAAACAACAGATCACCGTTGCCAATAAGGTCTTCTGCACCCGGACAGTCGATGATGACACGTGAGTCGATCCCCGATGCCACACTGAATGCCATGCGATTGACGATGTTTGCCTTGATAAGCCCCGTTATAACGTTGGTAGACGGTCTTTGGGTTGCGATAATCAAATGCAGTCCTGCAGCACGAGCCAACTGCGCCAAACGGCTTATGGTGGTTTCAACATCCTTTCCAGCGACCATCATCAGGTCTGCCAGCTCGTCAATGATGATGACAATCAGTGGAAGTTCCTGCATCTGCTCCTCATTGGGAGTTTGTTTTTGCTGCAAAGCTACCCGAGCAGTAACTCTTTTGTCTCTGTCTTCCGGCAATCCCAGACGTCTATCAAAGGGAATGACATGAGAGACTGTAGCTGCATCCTGGTTGTCTCCATCAGCATCATTGCTATTTTGTGCCAGCGCGGCCTTCTTCAGTTCTTCACGCACGCGTGTGTTGTACTGCTCAAGGTTCTTTACGCCGTTTTTCTGGAACAACTTCAGACGCCGTTCCATCTCCAAAACACCCCAGGCCAGGGCGCTGGCAGCCTTTTGGGCATCAGTAACAACGGGAACATAGAGATGTGGGATGTCGTTGTACAGCGACAATTCCACCATCTTGGGATCGATGAGAATCATGCGAACCTGCTTGGGAGTTGTACGCATGAGCAAGCTCATTATCATGGAATTAATGGCGACCGACTTGCCTGAACCAGTAGTGCCACCTATCAACAGGTGAGGCATCTTCTCAAGGTTTGCAACTATTGACTCTCCCTCAACATCCTTTCCTATTGCCAGTTGAAGAGGGCCCTGCTGTGCAGCGGGAAGAACATCTCCCAACAGGATCATGCTGCGCTTTACGTTAGGAACCTCGATGCCAACCAGTGTGGTTCCAGGGATGGGCGAGAAGATGCGCACAGCCGGAGCGGCGAGAGCCAGGGCGATATCCTCATCAAGCGCATTTATCTTGTTAAGACGCACGCCTTCACCCAGCGAGACCTTGAAAAGCGTGACTGTTGGGCCAGCTACCCAGCCTTCCACTTGAGCGTCCACTCCAAACTGGTCGATGGTTTCCTGGAGAATGCGTGCTGTTTGCCTCAGCTCGTTCTCGCCTGCCTTGGTAGCTGACTTGTCGCGAGATACTCTGAGCAGGCTCATGCTGGGAAGTTTATACGGGATTTCCGCAGCCTGACTGCTGAGTGGTTTGTTAGATGCTGCAGCCGATGCTGCAGCCGATGTGCCCGAGGAAGACCGCGGTTTACGGACGCTATTGTTGAGCACGACTGTCTCGTGAGCGCCTCTGCTATCTTTCATATCGTGGGTATCGGATTTTTTGCGATATAACGCCTCGTAGTCATCAAGTTCGTTGAGGGCTCCCAGGGCATCAAGTTCATCCAGGGCATCCAGAGGGATACGCCCCTGATTGCCATGCGTGAAGTCCGGGTCAAGACGTCTCGTTGGTTCGAGATCGTCAAACAGAGGATCTGTTGCTGCGACGAGATTACGACGAGCTCGCATG
>Ga0209737_10001915_pt1 | contig 14654 bp, 3 predicted proteins | sample TergutCu122P3_FD_187284 | JGI IMG/M metagenome (GOLD analysis project Ga0209737, IMG submission 187284) | Cubitermes ugandensis P3 segment gut microbial communities from Kakamega Forest, Kenya - Cu122 P3 (SPAdes) (version 2) | ecosystem: Host-associated > Arthropoda: Insects > Digestive system >...
CCCCAAAACCCCAAAACCCCAAAACCCCAAAACCCCTAATATGCATAAGAGAATAGGTATGTTTTTATATAATAGATGTTATTGGGCTAATGATAACAGTAAAGCTGTTCCACGTTTCATCCATATAGCTGCTGTTCTATCCCCGCAATCCAAAGGAATACTGAAGAGGTAAGCGTTTTCATCTCCTCTGTCAGGGTAATAGTAGCAAGGACAATAATAAACGTTGCTGTATGGGTCTCTCTCTTTTTCCTTACTACTTCCTTTCTTCAGTCTCGGCTTAAAGTGTACCACCGGCATCGAATGCGCAAACTTCATAGGCAAAGGATCCAATAGGAGTTTGCGAGTTTCCTCAAAGTAAGCGCCTTCAATGTACATTCCTTTGATGTAAGCACCATCTTCAGGTGAAGTAATGGCTCCACGCTCAGATAAGAATTCATACTGGAACTCTATATCAGCAATATTAGGTATTTTCTTCTTCTTCGCATACTTATGCATTAGAGCTGTAGTAAAGCTCAATGGGCTTGTAAATGCTGAAAGCGTATACAATGAAGGTACTCCTTGCTTTACCCATTGCGAGAAGAATATTACTCTGTCTTTAAAGTCTCTTAACCATATACCAAAAGCTTTCAAACTTGGATATGCATAAAGCCAAGCTTGTGGTACTTTATTATCGTAAATGCTGTTATAGATGTCTTCCATATTGTTTGTCATCACAATTTCTCCCTTAAGACATTTAACAAGATCAATGAGAGATGTAGTGACAGTGTGTATTAAACTGTTGTATTTATGTGCCTCTTGGTTTAATACGTAGTTCAATGGACTACTCTCAGAACGAAGTCTGAAACGAACACCTTCCATATCTATTAGCTCTGGTATTGCTTCCTTCTCTAATACATCCTCTGCTATCTTCAATACTTCATCTTCACCTGTGTGAACACCTACTCCAGAAGTGCCTGGTCTCATAAGTAAGATAGACCCCAGCAACAAGTTTGTATCTGCTATCTGTGTACTTATCTCTGCATTTAAGTGCTGTCCAAATACTTCTGGTGGATCTTCAGCAGGGAAGGTTTGTAAAATATGCTCTAAGAAATCGTTTGCTATAAATCTCTTCTTATCCTCCTCTGATTTTACCATTTGTTGTTCTTGTAGATACTCATACTTTATATTCTCATCCCTAATCTTTGCTGGTTGCCAATCTTTCTCGAATATCACATCTGAGAAGAACTCACGCGTGTAAACTCTTAAAAGATCTCTATCATTTTCATCAGTAATTCGCCCTCCATAAATTGCTTCAGCTATAAGCTCATGAATTATAGAGAAGTCCATGGCTGATCCTTTCATCATCTTTTCAAAGAGTGTAACACAAGCGAATATATCAGATTCATTAAAGTTGTAAACACGATTCCACCCAAGATTTCTAAATCGTCTACGTTCAAGTAACACACAATGGTAGAAGCAGATAGCAAAGACAGAACGTGAGAAGTTTTCTTTTTCGGTAGCAGATCCAGGACCAGTTACATTTGTTAAGCCTTGATACAATCGACACATGTTTGCCTTTATACCTGTTAAAGGTTCTATTGTTATCTTCTCACAACCTCTCAGCAACGATATAGGGAATTTGGGGTGTGAATGTGAAGACAAGATTACACGGAAGTTCTTTGGCTCATCCTTTCGTTCTACTTTATCCTTCTTTACAACACGATAAGCAATTTGCTCCCCAAGATCTTGTATGATATCAATAGCATAATGACAGTTAGCAAAGTACACCCATGTATCTTTCTTAATACCCTCATCCAATCCTTTAGCAATGATAGCTGAATCATCTTGTCCTAGACTAACTTTCAATAATGGTTTATCTTTTATCTTTTCTTTAGCTAAGACGATAATACTTTCGACAGGATCAACTCCAGATCCAAGAATACAAAGCAATGGTTTAGTAATCTTAGTACGATCCATGACTTCTCTGAGACTTACAGGTTTTCCTAGAGCATCCTTATATCCAGGCCAATACTTTTTAATAACATCCTTGACAGCAAAAGTAACACGATCAGGTCTTAATGAACGAATAACAGCTAATCTCTTAATAGTGTCATCACATTTGCTTTCCCATTCGGAAGGTAAGGCTTGTGTTTCAGGTTGTGGATGCATGTACCATTTACTCCATTCAAGACTGTTTAATTGTAAGGAGCTTACTATACCTGAGAACACTGGGATCTTCTCTAGTTCTGTTATATTGTCCCATGAAGTTGCTGGTATCCAGTCTGCATTGTTGTTCTGTGGTTGCTCCTTTCTATCCAACACTATTCCTCCTCTTAGGAAGAATGACCATAAGTCTTGATCGACATCAGTCATTTTGAGTCTGTAACAAATCTGGAAAGCAAAAAGCAACTTATGCTTCTCAAACAAAGTATCACAAGTCTTCTTATAAAAGTTCGCTCTCAACACATCCTTCATCTTCTCTAACTTCTGCTCAAATGAGCCAAACACTAACAGTCCTGAACTACCTTCAATAGAAGTCTTAAAGAGTTGCTTATAAGACTTAAGCGAGAACTGATACATTGGATCTATATGACTTAAATCATTTTGTATAAAGAAAAGTGTAGCACCCTCTTTAGCACAACTCTTATACTTTCCTCTTGTGTCTTCTATCTTCTTCATATTAAGTTCTAAACTAGCAACTTCTTCATTGTTCTTTTCGTATTTGTCTTTAGTATCAAGCATTTTGTTTACTAAAGAGTCATTTTCCAATAAAGATGAAGTTGATTCGTTTAATAGTTTTAGTATCTCATCCTCTTTTTCTATAACTTCTCTCTTTCCTTTATCAATGTTCCTTGTATTTGTGTCCTTCTTCTTACTCAATTCCTTCTCTTCACACTCAAATAGGATATCCAACAGTTGATCACTTAGAGCCTGTTCAGTAAGAGCAAAGTTAACGATAGTCACTTTAGTTGATATTTCGGGAGTATAGTGAGGATTGGATAGTTTACTTGTCATGTAGAGTTTAAAGTTTGGATTATATTTCACTTCGCGCTGTATCTTCACTCTAAACGAATCTCCTGACTTTATAAACGACTTCTTAAGTAAATTATCCAACTCTACATCAACTTCTTCTCCTACATCTGGAAGTAACACAGCCTTTCCTTCTGTTATTGCTGTTTCAAGTAACAAAAAGAACTTGTTTGCTCTTCTTGCCAATTGTCTGAAATGATCACTCGATTTACCCTCAACTTGTTTAATCCACTGCGAAATTTGATCCTGCGGATCTATAACCAGAGGGAAACGATCAGCTTTCATTATGATCACAGCATTCTGCTCTGAGAATTTGTCTGTTGGAAGTCCACGCATTCTCCAATCACGAATTACAGAGTCACCTACCATGAAATGACAGAATTCATATTCTGGAGTCATCGGTATACTTCTTTCTCTAACTTTACTCATCCAAAGAACTGTTAGTTGATCTCTGTATTCTTTGTTTAAGGGACCACAATAACTTAGGTAAGCAGCAGAAAGTAAAACGTCTCCTGATAGTTTTGTCTCCTGATTCTTCAAATTCTCCAACTCTTGCTTCCATCTCTGATAGAAATCAACCAAGTTCTTGGTGAGTTGTTCAGCTCTGTCAATTTTAATATCGAGTTCTTCAATCTCCTGTTTAAGTTGTTCGCGTTCATCCTCTATTTTCTTTCTCTTCGCATTCAATTCCAAAATCTTATCAGCAAGGACTTTTCTGTTCTCTTCAAGAATAGCAAGTTCCTCAGCGAGTTTCTTAATAGCTTCAATTGCCATTTCACGTTTTCTTCTCTTAGGTTCAACAGATCTCAAAGCTTTGGATACATCTTCAATGGCCAATATCCAACTTGAGAAACTACCTGCTGCTGATGATACTTTATATATTCTCTCTGGCTTAAACTCTGATTTCTTTGTATACTTTTCGAGTTCTCTGAGTTGTTGATCTGTGATGCTAGCTGAATCATATTCCATAATATTCTTGATGAAGTGAGGACTAGACATTTCTTTTTTAGCAACAGCCCATGAAGGCTCTTTGCCAAGAATAATCATAACAGCATCTAACACAGTTCTGACTTCAGGTGGAGGTGAAGTGTAACCTTTAACTTCAGTAATATCACCTGGCTTTAGGTCTTTGAGTGCTCTTTGTGCTTCTTGTAATTTAGGTTCAGCTCGTGCTAGTTCTTCTTCAGTAGCTCTTAGTAAAGCTTCTGCTTCTTCTTTTTGTCTATCCTGAACTAATGTTCGTTCCTTAATAATTTTCTCTTCTTTTTCTATTTCTATATAACTCTTCTGCAGTTCTTGTGCTATCTCATCACTATTTCTCACTTTCTCTAAATTTGCTTGTTTCTTTGTGGATGACTCTGTGTTCATTTGTTCTGCTCTCTTCTCAGTTTCTTTGAACTTAAGCAAACCATTTGCAAGCTTATTCTTCAATTGTTCTATCTCTTTTCCTTTTTCTTCGAGAAGACGTTTATATCCTCTCATTAAGTCCATGTAATGAGTAGGTGTGAGATAGAATGTTCTCTCCTTCTCCATTTTCATCTTCTCCGCCATCTCCAATGCCGATATGTGCATGTAAGCTATAGTCGATGCCATTCCTTCTTGTTGCTTCTCTGGTAAATTCATATCCCTCACAAACTTATTAGCCACTTCAGATAAAGCATAATCAGGCCAAGTCAAGAACCAAATACAAGTCGTTGTATTAAGAACTGCAGGATAATCACGACAGCAATTTCTAAACTTAGAACCAACAGGAGAGAAGCATAATACAATATGTAAGTTATCTACAACATTATTGGTAAATTTGTTATAAGTTGTTTCTTGTAGCTCAGTCATTTGTTGTTGTCCTGCTGCATAGCTTCCCATTATTCCTTCTGATTCTTTCTTTATTGCTTCCGCTATATAATCTCTAATATTTCTTAGTTCTTCTGTATTATAAAGTCCTGGAATATCACCACCACTTAACATACTTGAAAGGTCCTCATAGAAAGCATCATCTCTTAATTCGTTCTCTGAAAGTAAAAGTACCATCTTCCTCTTCTCTATACCTGCCTTGCGGAAGACTGTTTTGATATTGCCTCTGAATGTTTGGAAGTCAAATTTGCGAGTTACTTCAAGTATCTCTAAGTCCATATTTGCTACTGCAGTTGCCAAACGTGCTAATGAATGTCTTCCAGAACCTCCCATACCCAATAATAATGCATGATTTCTTGGCAATTTTAATACTCTATATATCTTGCACAGATTATAAACAGCATCTTTGAACAACACAATATCAAGATTTGAAGTGACATTATAAGCTTTCAGTTTGGCTTCAAGGTGATTTCTGAGTTCTTCATAATTTTTAACATCCTTGTACACACCTCCTTCATGTAAGAAATCAACAAATAATAAATCACCCTTGTACTTACCTAATATCTCCTCATATGTCATTCCATACTTGTTAAGTTCATTACTCAAGATGGTCTTAAATTGTGTTCTATCATCATAGTTCACCAATCTGTCATTAAACACACTTACACATTCATGCACCCAAAGATATATTACTGTTTCCTTTGTCTCATAAAAAGTCTTGTTAGCTCTTTGTAGCCCTTGGAATATTTTGGACATGTCACGGAGATTGAATGTATAGTGGCACTTACTGGGCGTAGGTAAGAACAACTGAGCAATATTCTTAAACATATTATACGTTGATGCTGCTAATTCTTCTGGCATCTTCTTTATCTCTTCATCTTCAAATGTCTGTAACTTATGTTCTGCTACTTTACTAAATATCCTTATGGTCTGTTTCTCTGTTGGATTAACAAAGTTTAGCACATGCAACTTAGATAATGCTCTGCTTGGTATTTCATGCGTTCCTCCACTTCTTGGTGCCATAGCTCCTAATAAAAGTAATCCTATTATTTCTTTGAATATGATCTTTTCTTTATCATACCAACCTCCATAATCCATCCATTGTCTTAATAGTTCTAAAGGTGCCTGAGAACCAAAGTCATCTTTCTTCGGCATGTTGAGATCATCAGCGAAGAAAATTGCACAGCGGTTTCGTGGTTGGAATAAACGACTTCTGCTATGACTCTCGAACTTACTCTCTATCACATCTCGCACTTTACCTGCTGAAGTATTTCCAGAGAATAGAATATTGAAGGAGTGGTAAGATTCGCTTCCAAGTATCCTTATAAGATTGTTGATGAGAACAGACTTTCCAACACCAACACTTCCTATAGTCAAAACATTATTTCTTCCACGTATCAGCACTTCTATCAGCTCTCTATTTCTAACTGTATCTACTGTATCAATAACAAGCTCATAATAAGGTGTATTTGGATCAAACTTTACTGTCTGTGGTACCTTCTCTTCCCACAACGTCCACTCTCCACCCTTTTCTATACCCACAAAGAAGTCGTAGATGGTTCCACTAACAGAGAGGGAAGGACAGTGAGTAGCATCAATATCTCTTAAGACTTGATCAAGTTCTTTTCTTGAGTATTCATCAACACTTCCTCCTATAGACCAAGCTAAAGCGTAAACAAAGCATCTTTCCATTATTTTTATATAATCATCTATCACATCATCCTTACCTTTCTTCTTTGGAATTACTGCATCAAATAGCTTACAAAGGTTTATTATTCCTGCCTCTTCTGTTGTTGGTACTGGTTCTTTACAGTTCTTTCTTTTAGCGTCTAAGAATTTATTAAGGTATTTATCAACAAGGTATTTAACAAAGTCTCTATCTTGTTCAGGTTTTTGTGCAATCCAGCTTTCAACATAGATGAGTTCATTGATTTCAGTGTAGATCATACCGCAACGAGATACAGTAGCAGGTGAAGCAGAGTTTAAGTTGTCCACTTCGAATAGGATCTTCACATTTGGTGCCAATGAAATTCTCTCTCCATTCCCTATTGTCAAACACTTATTATCATCCAACAACGAATTCAATGATTCTATCCATTTAGGATCTACTGGACCATCAATTACTATCCAGCGCTCTTTACCATCTTTGAGAGAATCTTCACATGAACTCTTGAGTATTGTAGGAATAACACCTGGTTGCCACTCTTTAAACTTAGTAAACCCAAACAATTCATCAACTGTAACAGCCTTTGGATTAATAGAATTCCACTTAACTTGCCCACCTGAATCACCACGTTTAGTACGTAAAAGTGTAAGTGAGCGTGCAAGAAGTTGCCATGAGGTTGTCTTACCTGATAATGTTTGTCCTACAATCATGTTACCATGTCTTATTTTCATCGTACTGAATAATTGGAGGATCTTTAATTTCATAAAGTTGTTGTGTGTAAGTTTAGCTTCGTCTATAAGTCTTTCCATTGCTATGATTAAGTCTTCATTGTCTTGTTTTGGAGTTTGTTGGAAGAACATATCGCTTAGAATGTTTTCAAATATCTCATTGTCCTCCGCCACCAATTGTGGGAATATCAAATCATCCATTGCCTTGTAGACTATGTCTCTGAATACATCAGCGTTAAGATCCTTTTCAGCGAATTTCTGCCTGTATTCTCCTGCATATTTTATCAAAGATATTATTGCTCTCAATCCAAAATCATAATGTGGTTGTTTTGATAACTGCTTCTCTAATATTGCATATATCGATACAACACGTTTTGCCAACTCTTTATAAATTCTCTCACCTTTTTCTTGTTTAGTTGTCTTAGTTATAAACCCTTCTGACAAGAATAAATTCTCAGCTATTATCTCATAATCTGCCACAATCATTGCTATTGGTCTAAACAAAGTTTTGAGGTTATCTGGGAGTTCAGAGCGGCCTGCGTATCCAGGATTGTAAGTGACAAAGAGTGCACAGCGTGGGTTAAGTACAACAGTCCCAACTAAGTCAACACTTGTAGCTCCAATACTAATAGCATCAAGTATAGCAGCAATCTGATGTGCAGCAACTGACAACACTTCAGCTTCAATCCTATTAAACTCATCAAAGCATCCCCAAGCACCACATCCTACTAACCCTGAGAACATCCTAAATAATGATGATGGTGATAATCCTTCTGAACAGTTAAATACCACTATGTACTTTCCACATGCTTTAGCTAGATCTTTGACTGTCTCTGTTTTACCAGTACCTGCAGGTCCATAAGGTGCCCCACCTCTTTTAAGGAAGAGTGCAGTGGTTAGTACTAGGTAACATCTTTCAGTTAAAGGTGTAACTACTAGTCTACCGTTGTTGCCTTGGTATTCATAATCATAGCTGATTTCTGCAAAGCCTTGCTTTACCACAGCTTGTGAAGTTTTATCACTTTTACGTTGTATTCTTAAATGCCTTATCCATTCGAAGGAGTTAATGCTGCTTACTTGTTTGGATTTTAGATCTTGGATAACATCCCTCAAATGAAGCATTATTGTCATTAGTTGTTGAAGCTTCAATCTCTGATCCTTCTTTGCCTTACCTGTCTTCATATTATCAGCAAGTGCAGAAATGACTTGTTTGTCATAGAACTCGTATTGTTTATTATACGAATCTTTATCTGACACTGATCCCTTTATACAAGCTTCCATCTCTTCCGTCCAATCACTCTGAACTGCGGTTATAACTACTTGTCCTGGATGTAGTTTAAGATGCTCAGGAAGTCTTTTACATGAATCTTTATCTTTGCTACTAAACTTAGGGAATTCATTTAATTCTTTAATTAATGTACTTTCTATAGCATCCTTTAATACTCCTAACCAATCTTCTACTCCTGAATTCTTATTGACATCTACTCTCTTGGTTAATTGAACTACTTCATCCTCTGAAGACCTTATAGTTGTGATTTCAGTTATTCCACCTTTAACTTCATTGTATTCAACATCAGCAACTCCTTCAAAGATTTTCTTTAAGTGTTTCTTAACGGGGGCAATATTGTAAGCACAGCCTACTATTTCTAATAGTTCATCATTTGAAAGGAAGTAAAAACGAGGGAAGAATCCACGCTTTGAATCCAAGAAGTGTGTCAATACGTGATCTATTGTTTCTAACTTCTTATTCAAATCAAACAATATCTTATCAAAGTTCCTCTCCAAACATGCCTTTTTCACATTCGGATCTTTGTAGATTCTAGCCATTTGTTCCATGAATCTTTTGTGGACAATGTCGAAGTCACCTTTCTCTCCAAGTTGTTTAGAGAGCGAACCTTGTCCGTTGAAAATAGCTTCCTGTCTTCTCCATTGTTTTTGAACTTGCCACAACATCTCCAACGTCTCCAACACCTTTATCAAATCACTTTCCCATGTTTCAATAAGAACTTGGAATGCTTGGAAAGATTCAGAAGTCTTCATTTCAGACAATTTGCTTAAGTCTTTCTCTAAAGGTTCTAATACATCACCATAGTACTCCATCTCATAGTAACTACTAAAACTATCATACTTTATCTTCAACTTTAATTTTCCCCATCTCTCTTGTATCTGATCCAAACTTGTCTCCAACTCTAAATCTCTTTTTGCCTCTTCACTTAACTGATGAATGAAGTCTGCATGCTTCTCCAGATGTAACTGCTTAATATGTGCAAAAGTAAAATCTCCATCAGGATTAAATTCTTCATACTTAAGCTCAGAGTAAAGCTTCTCCCAATGTCTAGACTTCATTGCTTTTGTTGATATTTCTTCTATGAGTGGAAGTATATCACGAACTAAAGCCATATCTTTATGCAAACTGCTATATGCTAACCAATCCTTAATTTCTCCTGGTAATCTATCTAATTCATCCATAAAGTCTAAGACTTGCGCTGTCATTTTCTTAATATCAAGACTTCGGAATTGAATTATATCAAATGCTGTTGTTGCCTCATCCCAGCGTTCTTTAAGTTCCCAGAACAGTGTTTGCAGCTCTAGTTCTTTATTAAGGTATGTTATTCTTGGATATGTCATCTCCTCTATCTTAAATAATTCTATCCCATTCTTGTGGTTTTCGCGTGCGATTTCTTTTTCTCTTAGCTTCTCTTTGTAGTCGTTGATAATTCGTTTAGCACTGACGACATCATTCTTTTCCAAAGATTTAGGTGCCTGCTTATCATAATCACTTCCCAACAACTCCAACTCATTAGCGAAAGTCTCCAAATCACGTTGCATAATCTCTTTCAGCATTTTCTTGTTCTTTTCAATTTCCTTATCAGCATCAGAGAGTGACACTTTGAATTTCTCAAACTCATTAGGTAATCTTGTTTCATCCTGTTGATCTATAGGTGGTATAGCATAATCCTGTGACTTCAATGCTACAAATGCTTTTTGTATACTTGCAATCTGATTAGCCATCTCTTCAAGGTTTATTGAATCTCTTATGTTATTAATTTTCCTTAACTCATCTGGTGTTGATGGTTGTGCCATTAATTTCTCAATTATCTCAGGGAAACCTTTGTAGAGGAGTTTACGCATCTCATCTACTTCTGTGTCATAGATAATCTTTAGTCTGACATTCTTTACACTTGTCTTTAGTTCTGATAGCTTTTCTCTTAATTTACCTGCATCAAACTCTGCAAACTGTCTCTTCACATTTGCTGTTGTATTACTATCAAGTATTTCAATAGCACGCTTGATACCTTTTTCATCAAGATCACTCCAAACTCTTTCCCAGAACTTACCAGCAATATCTCCACTACGAGTAATCTTACTATGATATGCTCTCACCTTCGCTTCATCTGTCAAAGGCTTCTCACATTGTCCACTATGAGTCTTGAATGCCTTTATCAATGAATCCATCGTCTGCTTAATTGGCTCTACTGCTTTTCTTATCCTTCCTAGTACATCATTATCTTGTGAAAGTATTTCTTCATAAGTTGATGGTAGTTTTGGATCAAGTGTTGGGAAAGGTTTAGGTTTACCATCACTTCTATCACCTATTTCAAGTACTGTACCACGTCCTTCTGCAACTTTTCCTCCCTTCATTTTTTCTTCCTCCATTCGTTTCTTCTTTTCGTGTTGGATTATCATCTCTTCACGGTCTTCACGGAACTTCTTAGAAAGTCTATTTACTCCAGCTGCAGTTGACTTTATGTTCTTAAAGACTTTTTCGAATTCGTCAAGGAGTTCTTCTACTTTTGGTGAGAATGAAATAGAGATTCCTTGATCTTCCACTACCAAATCTCTCTCTATCTTTATAAACTGAACTGTGTCGTCCTTTTCATCGCTTCCTAGTGCAATTAGGAATTCCTGTAAGCTCCTATAAACTGTTCTTTTAAGCTTTTCTAATAACAGTGAATCATATCTATTTAACACAACATTATTAAACTCCTTCTGTATTTCTTTATCCGCATGCAAAAACTCTGGCATGTATATAGTAGCCACAGCTTTCCTTATTATCTCAAAGCTATTCTTAAAGCTCCTATCATACTTCGCTATCACTTGTTCTTGCTTTACAACAAAATCAATAAACGGATGTGCCTTACTCTTATCTATTTCCAACATTACTGATTCCTCTATTGATCTTAATTGTGCTTCTATTATAGATACATTCTTCTTATAGTTCTCTACTAAATTGTATACATCTTCACAATACATCCTCCAATCTCTTACTGTCTGACTGAATTTTAAATTCTGAATTGTATTCCACTTGTGCTTATCTATATTTCTTGTTATCTTAGTATCTAGTTCAGATAAGTGTTGTGCAAACAGTTTCCGCTCATCGTCTCTTAGTCTTTGCATAATTAAATTGTAGTCCCGTACTGCTAACATTACATTCTCTTTCAATACTCTCATCTCATTCCGATCCTTATATATCTTCACTATGGGAGAGATAATGGAAGTTTCAGAGTACTGTAATCGTCCCCAATACTTTACCTCAGCATACATTCCCTGCAAGTACTTATCGAAATTGCACTCCAATGCTATCGCCGCTCTTCTCCTTGAATCTGGATCTGCCCTCCTATGATCTCTTCTGATGGCGATGATTACAGGCTTCTCGAATTTGAGTTCGAGAGCTTCTTTCTCGTTACCCTTACCTAGAGGATCAACATATTCAGTCCTCCAACTTCCATAGAGATCACCTTAGATATGATTCTCTAATCGTTTTTTAAGTGTTTTATACTCTTCTACACACTGATTTTTCTCTGGAATGCTATTCTTAATGAAAAACAACATCTCCATTCCTTTATAAGCATGATCTAACCTAGATATCAATGATCGTTCAAAGAGAGCTTTACCCGCTATTGCAGGATGAGCTAAAGGAAAGTAATATCTGCTCTCTACTTGCTTTGTTCCTACATCTGTCCAACGGTCAAACACTTTTGATATCTCTTTCACCTCTGCTCTAAATGACATATACACATGTTCCAACACTATCTTATTGTGTATCCCTTCTTTGACACTTTCACGTTTGGCTAGGTAATCAAAGTTTTCAACAAGTTCAGCAGCATCAACAACAGTGCATATACTTGTTGCAGCATTAGAGATAATGTTAAGTAGCATAGTGTCTAGATCTTTCATTGCTGATTTAAAGTTAGTTATGTTCTCATGCCATTTAGGATTATTTAAATCAAGAATATGTATTGTTTTCTTTATTTCCCTTATCTTTGTGTCTAAATGTTTGTTAAATTGTCTCTTTAGTTCTTCTAGGTTATTTGTTATATCCCTTCCTTTACTTCCAGGGAATTCAGGAATATTAATGTCTTTGCTCTTCATAGCGAATTGAAGTTGACATTGACCTATTTCTTTAAGTTCATTGCATCTTTGTTTGAATGCTTCTATTTGAGCAAATATTGAATCATTACGATCCTTACTTCCTGTCTTTCCAAATTCAAAGCCTTTCCTTGATGAATATGTATTAATCAACCTCTGCATCTTCTCAAACTCTTGCTTCCATTGGTCACCACATTCAATACTTTCATCAAGGTCATGGATGCATTTTTCTACATCGCCATCTAAGAGTTCATCAACATCAATAGCATTTTTACAGCGTCTAATAATTTCATTACTAATCTTTGTTAACAGACTGCCCATTTTATCTGGATGACCATAATAATCACTTAGTTCCCATATAATCCTAATCCTTTGTAACATTTCAGGAAGTAGTGCAGGGATTTCTCCAGGCTTAGCAACTTCTAGTTTCTTAAATGATTCGGTAAGTATCTCTAAATACTTTACATTGTTTTCAGCTTCTGCAGTTCTTTCATCGATTGTTTTGCCTTCTTCTTCAAATTTAGCTAAATGTGGAGATTCTGCTATCTTTAATACTTTCTTTATCTTCAACAACTGCTGATTCTTATCCAACTGCTCTTTGATTCTGGTAAGTTTCTTCTTTCTGTTCCTCCAGTGTTCAATTTCTTCTGAAGGTTTACTATTTTCTCTCTCTTGCTGTGAATCCTGATTGTAGACTTCATTTTTAATCTGTCTTGTCCATCTAATAACATTAGAATCCAATTGTTGTACAAGATCCTTATCATTAGCTGCAGCATTAATATCAGAAAGATCTTCATCAGGAATATAAAGTTCTGCCTCACCACGAGATACTTGATAAGCTTCAAATAGTCCTGCCATAAATGTCTGCAACTGTCCATAGAAGTCTTTCTTCATTGCTTCTGGCCATTTTTCTTTTCTGAACTTTGGAAGTATCTGCTCTATTTTATGCCTCAAATCATCTAACGGATCACCCTCTATTCCATTGGCAATAATGAGTTCTTCAATGTTTTTTATAGTGATCTCATCATCTTTGACCTTAAGGAAGAATGACACCTGGAAATCTTCTTCATTCTCAGGCTTCATTTCAGAATATTTTGGCGGGTTAGATTCATCAAGGCGTAGTTCAGTGTTCTCAACCCAGAAAAACAGCTTCTTCTTATCTTTCTTAGTTAGGAAATTCAATGCAGTTTCATCATATTCAGGAGGCCATAGAGCATCTATATCAAACTTTGATATCCACTTGCTAATATTATTTATCATCCATACAATGCCTAGTGTTATAATCAAACTAAAGTACGAGGGTCTTTTGGTTCTTCTTTTTTCTCTTCTTCCTTCTTCTCTTCTTCTTCTTCTTTCTTTTCTCCTTTTCCCTCGCCTTCCTTCTTATCCTCCTCTTTCTTTTCTTCACCTTCTTTTTTGATTTCAGTTTCGGCGCCTTCAGTTTCTTTTTTCCCCTCTTCTGTTTTTTCTTCTTCTTTCTTTTCATTAGCTTCATTCTTTGCTTCACTTTCTTTCTTCTCCTCTCCTTCTTTCTTTTCTTCATCTCCTGGAAGTCCTTTATTCTCTTCAAGCGTTTCTTTCTTTTCCTCGCCTTCCTTGCCTTCTTCCTTTGTTTCCATTTTAACTTCTCCTGCTTCCTCCTTAGCTTCTTGTTTCTGTTCTTCCTTGTTTTCTTCTCCAGCACCATCAGCAGGTATCTCCTTTAAATCCTCTGTATATTTATTCTCTTCTCCTGTCTTTTCTTCCTGTGGTACTTCTTCCTTTTTATCTTCCACAGCATTCTCCTCCTGGATTTCTACCTTAGCTTCAGTACTCTCCAAAGGTTGTTCTTCTGTCTTATCTTCGCCTCCTTCTTTTTGTTCCATCGAGCTTAACTTTTATAGCTTATCTCTGGGTTGGCATTTATATTATTGGAATAACGCATGAAAGGTTGTTGTGAATCCAAAGAATATAATAATCCAACTCACTCAGTGCTCTGATAACTAAGGGGTTTTGGGGTTTTGGGGTTTTGGGGTTTTGGGGTTTTGGGG
>Ga0209737_10001916_pt1 | contig 14649 bp, 12 predicted proteins | sample TergutCu122P3_FD_187284 | JGI IMG/M metagenome (GOLD analysis project Ga0209737, IMG submission 187284) | Cubitermes ugandensis P3 segment gut microbial communities from Kakamega Forest, Kenya - Cu122 P3 (SPAdes) (version 2) | ecosystem: Host-associated > Arthropoda: Insects > Digestive system...
TGGCCGGCTCGGCACGGAATTCTTCATGCTCGCCGATTCGCGCCTGGTCGGCTATTCCTATCTGCCGGCGCGCCCGCCCGGCGATTATTTCTGGTATCTGCCCTTCTCCAGCATCAATGGCGCCGACGCGGCGCTGACCGTGCCGCTGGCCGACCATACGCTGCGCGGCAAGATTTATTACGGCCTCGCCGACGGCAAGTATCCGCTGGCCGAGAAACAGTGGGATATCGGCGGCTCGCCGATGATGGGGGCCTATCTCGAATACCAGGCCGGCCCCTGGCTCCTGCGCGGCAGTTACGCCAATATCCGCTTCAATAGCAATCTGCCGATCGCCCAGGATTTCCATGCGCGGGTGCCGCATGAGCTGACGGCGGATCAGGCGCGCGGCGCGCTCGATTATCTGCGCACCGACGGCAAGCGCAGCCATTACTACTCGCTGGGCATGATCTACGACAGCGGCCCGTGGCAATTCCAGTTGATGCTAAATGCCATCGACCAGGGCAACCGGGCCTTCGCCGATTCTTATGCCGGCTATGCGCTGGCCGGCTACCGGATCGGGCCGGTGACGCCTTATCTCGGCTATTCCTGGGTTCATTCCAAGAATATGAGCAGGATGCCCCCATCGCTGCCGGGCGTCGACCGGGTGCAGGCCGATTCCCGCGCGCGCCAGAGAACCGCGATCGTCGGCGCGCGCTGGGATGTGGCCCGCAATCTGGCCCTGAAGGCGCAGTGGGATGGGGTGCGCGGCGATGCCGATTCCATTTTTCCATTCCGCTGGGAGCGTCCCGACTGGAACGGCCGGGTCGATGTGTTCTCGCTGACCCTGGATTTCATTTTCTGAAATCATGAGGCGTCTGCCCTTCGCCGCTTTTGTCACCTGGCTGTCGCTCTTCGCCGCGTCGCCAGCGAAGGCGCAGGTGTTGCTACAGCCTCAGGCGACGCCGACCGGCAGCCTGGCGGTCATCGTCAATGCCCGCTGTGGCGTCGCGGTGCTGACCCGAAACGAAGTCATCAATATATTCTTTGGCCGCTACCGGCAGTTTTTCAATGGCCGCGAGGCGCATCCGGTCGATCTGGAGGATCGCCATCCGCTACGCGGCCAGTTTTACCGCCGTCTGGTCGGCAAGAGCCTTTCCGAAATCAATGCCTACTGGTCGCGGCAGATTTTCTCCGGGCGCATGCAGGCCTTGCCCAAGGTCGCAACGCCCGAAGAGGTGGTCAAATGGGTCGCCGCCAATCCCTGCGGCATCGGTTTCGTCGAAGAGGCCAAGGTCGACGCCCGCTTCAACATCGTCCATGAGCTGGCCCCCTGAGCGAGCGGCAGCGTCGTGAATATCGAACTGATCGGACTCCTGATCCTCTTCGCGCTGATCGCGCTTGCCGTCATCAAGTCCAGCTAGAGCAATTTTGATTCATTTGCTTACATGCAGAAGCGCGTAATCGTTTGGGAGTAGGTTGGTGGTGAGCCATAGGCGAACCCCAACATCGGCTGCCCTGTGAGCTTCTGCTCGTTGGGGTTCGCTTCGCTCACCGCCAACCTACAAGCCTCAGGCAAGGAATGCGTTAAGGATTGAACCAAAACCGCTTTAGGCGGCGGTCGAAATGGCTGATGGCCGCCAGCCTTCAGCCGAAGAAGCGGCTCCTGGCCTCGCCGGGAATGTCCATGCCGGTGACGTGGGCGCGGTCGAGCAATTCCCAGTAGTAGCGGTAGGAGGCGCGGTCGTGCAATTTGCCGTCGTGCTGGATCGGCCCCCAGTCCTTGTCCTGGGCGGCGATGAGAATGTCGGCGGCGGCCTGGGCTTCGGAAAAATCGGGGCGCATGGCCTCGATGATGGGCAGGATCTGGTTCGGGTGGATGCTCCACATGCGCAGATAGCCGAATTCCCGGCGGGCGCGCAGGGCGTCATTGCGGATGGCCTCGATGTCCTTGAGCTCGGTGGTCACGTTGTGCGTGGGCACGACGCCCGAGGCCAGGGCGGCGGCGCTGATTTCGCACTTGGCGCGAGTGACCAGCGGATGCTCGAACTGGCCCGGACTCTTCATCGCCGCGCCGGGAATGGCCCCGTGGTGGCCGGAGACGAAATCCATCAGGCCAAAGTCGAGCGACTCGACGCCGGGCAGCGCCGCGATTTGCCAGACCTCGCGCAGCGCGCCATGGGTTTCGATCAGCACATGAACCGGAATGTCGCGGCCAAGGCCGCAGGCTTTCTCGATTTGTCTGAGCGCCTCGATCTGCGTTTGCACATCGGCGGCGGAGCACGGCTTGGGCAGGGTGATGAAGGGCAGCCGGCTGCCTGCCAGACTCACCAGGATTTCCATGTCTTGACGCCAATGCGCGTGGGTCGCGTCATGGACGCGAGCGCCGACGCGGTTGAAGCGATTGTCGTCCGACAGGATCACGCGAGCCGCCATCTCGGCATGCTCACGCTCGGCGCCGGCGTGAGCGCCATCCTCGCAATCGCAGGTAATGTCGAAAATCGGCCCGAGTTCTTGTTGCAACAACAGCGCCTTTTTCATCATTTTTTCCGAACCCGCGTAATGGTCGACGGCGGGCAGGATGGGGAAGGGCTTTTCGCCGGCAAAAAGGATGTCGTTGGGATGGCGCATGGCGTTTGGGCGGTAAAAATAAAAAAAGGCCGCGGCATTTTACCGCGGCCTTCCGGTGCAGCTAAGACGCCTGCCGGATTACAGCATGTCCTTGACGGCCTCGGCTTCGTCGGTCAGTTCCTTCAGCGTCAGGTTGATCTTCTCCTGGCTGTAGGCGTCGATTTCCAGACCCTGGATGATCTTGTAGGAACCGCCCTTGCACTCGCAGGGGAAGCCGAACACGATGCCCTTCGGAATGCCGTAGGAGCCGTCGGAGGGCACGCCCATGGTGACCCACTCATCGGAACCGAGCACCCAGTCGCGGACGTGGTCGATGGCGGCATTGGCGGCGGAAGCGGCGGACGACAGGCCGCGCGCTTCGATAATGGCCGCGCCGCGCTTGCCGACGGTCGGCAGGAAGACGTCGTTATTCCAGACGGCGTCATTGATGAGCGCCTTGACGCTGTCGCCATTGGAGGTGGTGAAGCGATAGTCGGCGTACATCGTCGGCGAGTGATTGCCCCAGACGACCAGCTTCTTCAGGGAGGACACCGCGCGGCCGGACTTGGCGGCCAGTTGCGACAGGGCGCGGTTATGGTCGAGGCGCAGCATGCCGTGGTAATTGGCCGGATTGGTGCGGCCAACCTTCCTGGCGGCGGCGGCGGCGATGTAGGCATTGGTATTGCAGGGATTGCCGACGACCAGCACCTTGACGTCCTCCTTGGCGTTCTCGGCGATGGCCTTGCCCTGGACGGTGAAAATGGCGCCATTGGCGGTCAAGAGATCGGCGCGCTCCATGCCCTTGGTGCGGGGGCGGGCGCCGACCAGCAAGCAGACGTCGGCGTCCTTGAAGGCGACATTCGGATCGTCGGTGGCGACCATGCCGGCCAGGAGCGGGAAGGCGCAGTCATCGAGCTCCATCATGACGCCCTGAAGGGCTTGCTGGGCTTGCGGCAGGTCGAGCAACTGGAGGATGACCGGCTGGTCTTTGCCGAGCATTTCGCCAGAGGCGATGCGGAACAGCAGGCTATAGCCAATCTGGCCGGCGGCGCCGGTAACAGCTACGCGCATGGGGGCTTTGGACATTTGTCGCTCCTGTATGAAACAGCGTGATAGAGATAGAGGGTTGGGCTCGGTTGCCGCCGGAAATTGCACCTTGCGTCAGGTGGCACGAGAACTGATGATGTTAGAAGCTCGGGCAGGGGCTGTCAATTTCGATCTTATATAAGACAACTTTTCGTAGACGGTGGCGGGGAAGTGTGCTGAAATCCCAAGCTATGACTCAAGAGATTTTCCGTACTGCGACGAGCGCGGATGCCCCGACGTTCAGTCCTCTCTATCGCCAGATCAAGGGTTTTCTGATCCGCAGTCTGGAAGCGGGGGAGTGGGGGCCGGGCGACGCCATTCCCAGCGAATGGGAATTGGCGGAGCGCTTCAACGTCAGCCAGGGCACGGTGCGCAAGGCCATTGACGAGATGGCGGCCGAAAATCTGCTGGTTCGCCGCCAGGGCAAGGGGACTTTCGTCGCGACCCACGACGATCCGCGTTCCTTCTACCGTTTCCTGCGCCTGGTGCCGGACCACGGCAAGATTGTTCAGGGCGTCAGCGACGCCTTTGCCTGCGAAACGGTGACGGCCACCGCCGAGGTGGCCGAGGCGCTGGGCCTCTCGGTCGGCGACGACGTGATCCGCGTTCGGCGGGTGTTGCGTTTTGGGGGCGAGCCCCTGGTATTCGACCAGATCTATCTGCTGGCCGAGTCCTTCGCCGGTCTGACGCTCGAAGCCTTGCAGAGCGGCGAGCGCTCCCTGTACAGCTCCTTCGAGAGCGATTACGGCGTGCGCATGATTCGCGCCGAGGAGCGTCTGCGGGCGGTGGCGGCCGACGAGGAGAGCGCGTCGCGGCTCGGCGTCGAGCTTGGCGAGCCGCTGCTGCGCGTCGAACGAACGGCATATACTTATGGGAATAAGCCGGTCGAGTGGCGTCTCGGTTTGTACAATACCCGCCATCATCATTATCGTAACGAATTGGGCTGAGGGACGATGAGGGGCGAATCCTTGAACAGCGCTGCCAGAGGCCGTGGCGGCAACGGATTGTGAATGTATAATTTGTTTCTTTTCACGCACAGGCGGCTAGCCGCAAATTTAAGCGAGGGGTGACGTTCATGGCAGAAATGACCATCAAGAAGCGTCCAAGAAATTTGGACTTGACGACCATCAAGCTGCCGCTGGCGGCCAAGGTTTCGATTCTGCATCGCATCAGCGGCGCGGGTCTGTTTCTTTTTCTTCCGGTATTGCTCTGGCTATTCGGCGCGAGCCTGACCTCGCCGGATTGTTTCGCCACCTTCCAGTCGGCGGCGGCCATGCTGCCCGTCAAGGTGCTCTTCGCCGGCTTGATCTGGGCTTTCGTGCATCACTTCTGCGCCGGCATCCGTTTCCTGCTGCTCGATCTGCATATCGGCATCGAGAAGGAAGTCGCCGGCAAGTCGTCGGCCGTCGTCTTTGCTGTCAGCATTCCGCTGACCCTGGTTCTGTGGGGGGTTCTGCTGTGATCAACCGTATCGTTGTCGGGGCCCATTACGGCCTCAAGGACTGGATTGCCCAGCGCGCCACCGCCATCATCATGGCGGTCTATGCGGTGCTGATCGCCGTCGTGCTGCTCGTCGTCCAGCCGTCAAGCTTCGAGGCCTGGCAGGGCGTGTTCGCCAATGGCGTCATCAAGTTCCTGACCTTCTTGTTCTTCGTCAGCCTTTTTTACCACGCCTGGATCGGCGTGCGTGACATCTGGATGGACTATGTCAAGTGTACGGGCCTGCGCCTGACCTTGCATGTGCTGACCATTACCGCGCTGGTGGGCTATGCCGCGTGGGCTGCTGCGATTCTCTGGAGGCTGTAAGCGTGAGTATTCCTGTCCTGAAATTTGATGCGGTCATCGTTGGCGCCGGCGGCGCCGGTCTGCGTTCCGCGATTCAATTGTCCGAAGCCGGTCTGAAAACGGCCGTGCTCTCCAAGGTCTTCCCGACCCGTTCCCATACCGTCGCCGCCCAGGGCGGCGTCGCCGCCTCGCTCGGCAATTCCGAGGAGGATCACTGGCACTGGCACATGTACGACACCGTCAAGGGCTCCGACTGGCTCGGCGACCAGGACGCGATCGAATTCATGGTGCAAAAGGCCAATGAGTGCGTCGTCGAGCTTGAGCATTACGGCATGCCTTTCGACCGTACCGATGACGGCAAGATTTACCAGCGCCCCTTCGGCGGTCACATGTCCAATTTCGGCGAAAAGCCGGTGCGCCGTTCCTGCGCCGCCGCCGACCGTACCGGTCACGCCATGTTGCACGCGATGTATCAGCGCAACGTCAAGGCCAATACCCAGTTCTTCGTCGAATGGATGGCGCTCGATCTGATCCGCGACAGCGAAGGTCATGTGCTGGGCGTTACCGCGATGGAAATGGAAACCGGCCAGGTCGTGATTTTCCATAGCCGCGCCACCATTTTCGCCACCGGCGGCGCTGGCCGCATCTTCTATTCTTCCACCAATGCCTTCATCAATACCGGCGACGGCCTGGGCATGGCGGCGCGCGCCGGCATTCCGCTGGAAGACATGGAGTTCTGGCAATTCCACCCGACCGGCGTGGCTGGCGCGGGCGTGCTGATTACCGAAGGCGTGCGCGGCGAGGGCGGCATTTTGCGCAACTCGAACAAGGAGCGCTTCATGGAGCGCTACGCGCCGAATGCCAAGGATCTGGCATCGCGCGACGTGGTTTCCCGCGCCATGACCACCGAGATCAACGAAGGCCGCGGCTGTGGCGTCAACAAGGACTACGTCCTGCTCGACATCACCCACCTCGACCCGAATACCATCATGAAGCGTCTGCCGGGCATTCGCGAAATCGGCTTGCAGTTTGCCGGCGTCGATTGCATCAAGGAGCCGCTGCCGGTCGTGCCGACCTGCCACTACCAGATGGGCGGCATCCCGACGCATTTCTCCGGCCGCGTGGTCGCGCCTCAGAATGGCGATCCTAACGTCATCGTTCCGGGCTTCTATGCCGCCGGCGAATGCGCCTGCGCCTCGGTGCACGGCGCCAACCGCCTCGGCACCAACTCGCTGCTCGACCTCCTGGTGTTCGGCAAGTCGGCGGGCGATTCCGCCGTCGAGGACCTGAAGACCGGCAAGGCTCACCGCGAGCTGCCGAAGGACGCCGCCGACAAGGCGCTGGCCCGCATCTCGGCGCTCGATAACCGCAAGGGCGGCGCCGACGTGCACGAAACCCGTCTGGCCATGCAGCGCACCATGCAGAACCACGCCGGCGTGTTCCGTTTTGGCGACCTGTTGAAGAGCGGCGTCGAGAAGATTCTGGAAGTCGAGAAGGCCGCCCGCCAGCTCGAAATCAAGGACAAGTCGATGGCCTGGAACACGGCGCGCTCCGAAGCGCTGGAAATGGAAAACCTGATCGAGGTTGCCAAGGCCACCATGATTTCCGCCGAGGCTAGGAAGGAGTCGCGTGGCGCCCACGTCCGCGACGATGCGCCCGATACGCCGGAATTCCCGAATGGCCGCAACGACCAGGAATGGCTGAAGCACACGCTCTTCAATCCGGTCGACAACACGATCACCTATAAGCCGGTCAACATGCAGCCGCTGACCGTCGAGCCCATCGCGCTGAAGACGCGTTCGTACTAATTCGGAGAACAAGATGAGCAAACGCACGGTTCAATTCAGCATCTACCGCTACGATCCGGACAAGGATGAAGCGCCTTACATGCAGAGCATCTCGGTCGAAATCGAGCCGACCGACAGGAAGCTCTTGGATGCGCTGACCAAGCTGAAGGCCAAGGACGATACATTGTCCTATCGTCGTTCCTGCCGCGAAGGCGTCTGCGGTTCCGACGCCATGAACATCAACGGCAAGAACGGCTTGGCCTGCCTGACCGACATCGATGACCTGAAGCAGCCTATCGTGCTGCGTCCGCTGCCCGCCCTGCCGGTCATCCGCGACCTGATCGTCGACATGTCCCAGTTCTTCAAGCAGTACCACTCGATCAAGCCCTACCTGATCAATAACGATCCCCCGCCGGAGCGCGAGCGCTTGCAGTCGCCGGAGGACCGCGAAGAACTGAATGGTCTGTACGAGTGCATCCTGTGCGCCTGCTGTTCGACCTCCTGCCCGTCCTTCTGGTGGAACCCGGACAAGTTCGTCGGCCCGGCCGGCCTGTTGGCCGCCTATCGCTTCATCGCTGACACGCGCGATCAGGCGACCAACGAGCGCCTCGACAACCTTGAGGATCCGTATCGTCTGTTCCGCTGTCACACCATCATGAACTGCGTCGATGTCTGTCCGAAGGGCCTCAACCCGACCAAGGCCATCGGAAAGATCAAAGACATGATGGTGAGTCGCGCGGTTTAATGGAAAGGGCTGATTACGAACGCCTGCGCTGGCGTTGCATCAGACGGGCGTTGCTGGAACTCGATATCACGCTGACGCGTTTTCTCGACAACGGCTTCGCCCAACTGAACGACGAACAACAACAGGCATTCGTGGAACTGGCAGACATGGAAGATCATGATCTCTGGAGCCTGATTAATGGTCAAACGGAAACCCATGATCCTCGCTACGCGCCCATCCTGGCGCTGCTACGCAAGACTTGAGCAAGGTTGGCGGCAGGCCGTTGTCCGTTGACCGGAATTTTGACAGTGCAGTGACAACCAATACCTGAAAAGGGAACATTCAATGACGACCGAACGCAAGGCAATCCTGAACATCGACGGACAGGCTCCCGTCGAATTCCCTATCATGTCGCCGACGCATGGCAACGACTGCGTCGATATCCGCACCCTTGGGGGCAAGACGGGTCTGTTTACCTATGATTCGGGCTTCCTGTCGACCGCCTGTTGCAAGTCCACGATCACCTTCATTGATGGCGACAAGGGCGAGTTGTTGTACCGCGGCTATCCGATCGAGCAACTGGCCGAGCAGTGCAACTTCCTGGAAGTCACCTATCTGCTGAAGAACGGCGAGTTGCCGAACGCCCGGCAGAAAGCGGATTTCGAAAACACCATCAAGAAGCACACCCTGGTGCATGAGCAACTGGCCAGGTTCTACTCCGGCTTCCGTCGCGATGCACACCCGATGGCCGTCATGGTTGGCGTCGTCGGCGCCCTGTCCGCCTTCTATCACGACGCGGCCGATTTCTCCGACGCCGAACACCGCGACATCAGCTTCGTCCGGCTGGTGGCCAAGCTGCCGACCATCGTCGCCATGGCCTACAAGTACAACACCGGTCTGCCCTTCATGTATCCGGACAACGATCTGGACTACACCTCCAACTTCATGCGCATGATGTTTGGCAATCCGTGCGAGAAGTACGCGCCGAACCCGGTGCTGGTGCGCGCGCTGGATGTCATTTTCACGCTGCATGCCGACCACGAGCAGAACGCCTCGACCTCGACCGTCCGCCTGGCCGGCTCCTCGGGCGCCAATCCCTTTGCCTGTATCGCCGCCGGCATTGCCTGCCTGTGGGGTCCGGCGCACGGCGGCGCCAACGAGGCCTGCTTGCAGATGCTCGAAGAGATCGGCGATGTCTCGCGCGTCGGCGAATACATCAAGCGCGCCAAGGACAAGAACGACTCCTTCAAGCTGATGGGCTTCGGTCACCGCGTCTACAAGAACTTCGATCCGCGCGCCAAGCTGATGCGCAAGGTCTGCGACGAGGTTCTCAGCGAACTGGGCCTGGAAAACGATCGCCTGTTCAAGCTGGCCAAGGAACTGGAAAGAATCGCGCTGGAAGACGATTACTTCGTCGAGAAGAAGCTCTACCCGAACGTCGATTTCTATTCCGGCATCGTTCAGAAGGCCATTGGCATCCCGACCGAAATGTTCACTTGTATCTTCGCGCTGGCCCGCACGGTCGGCTGGATGACGCAGTGGGAGGAAATGATCTCCGATCCGGAATACAAGATCGGCCGTCCGCGCCAACTGTATGTCGGCGCCGCCAGACGCAACGTCGTACCACTTGCGCAACGCGGCTAATGAGAGAAATCAGGGCGGCCGGCTGGTCGCCCTTTTTTCCAGCGGGGCCGCGCTCATGCATTGCTTGAAAAAGACAATACCCTGAAGGGGACGCCAATGACTATGATGAAACAATTGTTCGACAGCACCCTGTTCTTCGGCGGCAATGCGCCGTTCGTCGAGGAGCTCTACGAGCAGTATCTCGACGATCCGACCGCCATAACGCCCGAATGGCGTGACTATTTCGATCGCCTGGCCCAGACGCCGGGCTTTGTCGCACGTGACGTGGCGCATGCGCCGGTCATTGCAGCCTTTGCCGAGCTGGCCAAGGACGGCGGTTTCCGTCCGGCGGCTCCCGCCTCGACCCGCGTCGAGCACAAGAAGCAGTCGGCGGTCGGCCAACTGGTCACCGCCTACCGCTCGCTCGGCACGCGCTGGGCCGATCTCGATCCCTTGAAGCGCCTGCCGCGACCGAAGCTCGACGAGCTGGAGCCGTCCTTCTACGGCTTTACCGACGCCGACATGAATCAGACCTTCAGCGTTGGCTCCTTGAAGGGGCTGCCGCCGGAAGCCCGGCTCAGCGACATCCTCGAGACCTTGAAGCAGACCTACTGCGGCACCATCGGCGTCGAGTACATGTACATGACGGACTACAACGAGAAGCGCTGGTTGCAAGAGCGCCTCGAAAGCATCCGTTCCCGCCCGTCCTTCAATCCCGAACAGAAAAAGCGCATTCTCGAGCGCCTGACCGCCGCCGAGACCCTGGAGCGCTATCTGCACACCAAGTACGTCGGCCAGAAGCGCTTCTCGCTGGAAGGCGGCGAGTCGCTGATCGTGGCCATGGACGAGGCGATTCGCCGTGGCGGCTCGCTCGGCATCGAGGAAGTGGTGATCGGCATGGCCCACCGGGGCCGCCTGAATGTGCTGGTCAACACCCTGGGCAAGTCGCCCTCGATGTTGTTCGCCGAATTCGAAGGCAAGAAGAAGAGCGATCTGTCGGCTGGCGACGTCAAGTACCACATGGGTTTTGCGTCCGACGTCAATACCCCGGGCGGCGTCTGCCACCTGGCGCTGGCCTTCAACCCCTCGCACCTCGAAATCGTCAATCCGGTGGTCGAAGGCTCCGTCTATGCTCGCCAGGTTCGCGCGGGCGAAGGCAGCAAGGGCAAGATCATGCCCATCCTGATCCATGGCGATGCCGCCGTGGCCGGTCAGGGCGTGAATCAGGAAATGCTCAACTTTGCCCAGACCCGCGGCTACGGCGTCGGCGGCACCTTGCATATCGTGGTCAACAACCAGGTGGGCTTCACTACCAGCGACCCGCGCGACTATCGTTCCGGCCATTACTGCACCGACATTTTCAAGATGGTCGATGCGCCGATTTTCCACGTCAATGGCGACGATCCCGAGGCCGTGGCGCTGGCCACCCAACTGGCCATCGAGTATCGCCAGACCTTCCAGAAGTGCGTGGTGATCGACATCATCTGCTTCCGCAAGCTCGGTCATAACGAGCAGGACGAGCCGATGGTCACCCAGCCGCTGATGTACAAGATCATCGCCAAGCACCCGGGCACCCGCAAGCTGTACGGCGACAAGCTGATCGCCGAGGGCACGCTGGCGGCCGACGGTCCGGAGCAGATGATCAAGGAATATCGCGAGCACCTGGACAAGGGCGAGTTGCTGTACAACCCGGTGCTGGCCGGCTACAAGCACCCGATGACCATCGACTGGACGCCGTTCAAGGCCAAGAACTACATCGAAACCTGCGACACCACGGTGCCGATGGCCGAACTGCAACGTCTGGCCAAGCGTCTGGCCGACATTCCCGAAGGCTTTACCCTGCATTCTCGGGTCAAGAAGATCGTCGAGGATCGCGCCGCGATGGGCGAGGGCAAGCTGCCGGTCGACTGGGGCATGGCCGAGAATCTGGCCTATGCGTCGCTGTTGGTTTCCGGCTACGGCGTGCGCATTTCCGGCGAGGACGTCGGTCGCGGCACCTTCTTCCACCGCCATGCCGCCTTCCATGACCAGAACCGCACCAACTGGTCCGAGGGCACCTATCATCCGCTGAAAAACCTGCAAGAGAAGCAAGCCGGTTTCCAGTGCTTCGATTCGGTGCTGTCCGAAGAAGCCGTGCTCGCCTTCGACTACGGCTATGCCACGGCCAATCCCTTCGAGCTGGTGATCTGGGAAGGCCAGTTCGGCGACTTCGCCAACGGCGCCCAGGTCGTCATCGACCAGTTCATCGCCTCCGGCGAAGCCAAGTGGGGCCGCGCCTGCGGCTTGGTCCTCTTGCTGCCGCACGGTTACGAAGGCCAGGGTCCGGAGCATTCCTCGGCCCGCTTGGAGCGCTTCATGCAGCTTTGCGCCGAAATGAACATGGAAGTCTGCGTGCCGACCACCGCCGCCCAGGCCTTCCACATGCTGCGCCGCCAGGCCGTGCGCATGCAGAGGAAGCCCCTGATCGTGATGTCGCCGAAGTCGCTCTTGCGCCACAAGGATGCCGCCTCGCCAATGGAGGATCTGGCCTACGGCGAGTTCCAGCGCGTCATCGGCGAAGTCGACGAAATCGACCCGAACAAGGTCAAGCGCGTCGTCCTGTGCTGCGGCAAGGTCTATTACGATCTGCTGGCCGCCCGCCGCGAGAAGAAGATCACCGACATCGCGATCGTTCGACTGGAGCAGTTGTATCCTTTCCCGAAGGATTCCCTGCAAGCCGAACTCGCCAAGTACCCGAAGGCCACGGAGATCGTCTGGGCCCAGGAAGAACCCCGCAACCAGGGGGCCTGGTACTGGTTCGCCTCGCGTCATCACCTGGACAGCGGATTGGGCAGCAAGCAGAAATTGCTGCTGGTTTCCCGTCCGGCTTCCTCGTCGCCGGCCGTCGGCTATCTGGCGAAGCACAACGAGCAACAAAAAGCAGTGATCGAGTCCGCGCTGGGCAAGATCGAGTACTGAACCGCAGAGTGGAGACATCATGAGCATAATCGAAGTCCAAGTTCCCCAGCTTTCCGAGTCCGTTGCCGAAGGCACGCTCGCATCCTGGAAAAAGAAAATCGGCGAAGCGGTTGGCCGTGACGAAGTCCTGATCGACATCGAGACCGACAAGGTCGTGCTCGAAGTGCCGGCGCCCGCCGCTGGCGTGCTGGTCGAGATCATCAAGGGCGACGGCGAAACCGTTGTTTCCGGCGAGTTGATCGCCAAGATCGACACCGCCGCCACCGCCAGCGCTGGGGCTCCTGCCGCCGCGCCGCAAGCCGTGGCGGTCGCCGCTACCCCGGCCCCCGCCGCCGGAGCTCCGGTGGGTACCGCGAGCCCGGCCGCGCGCAAGATTCTCGACGAGAAGGGCATCCCCGCCGCCGATGTGGCCGGTACCGGCCGTGGCGGTCGCGTGACCAAGGAAGACGCCGTTGGCGCCACGCCGAAAGCCGCCGCGGCCGCTGCGCCGACGGCTGCGGATCTGGCCGGCCGTACCGAGCAGCGCGTGCCGATGACCCGGCTGCGCGCCCGCATTGCCGAGCGTCTCCTGGAGTCGCAGCAGACCAACGCCATCCTGACCACCTTCAACGAGGTGAACATGGCGCCGGTGATGGCGCTACGTAAACAGTACGGCGAGAAATTCGAGAAGACCCACGGCGTACGCCTCGGTTTCATGGGCTTCTTCGTCAAGGCGGCTTGCGCGGCGTTGCAGCGCTTCCCGGTCCTGAACGCCTCGGTCGATGGCAACGACATCGTCTATCACGGCTTCATCGACATCGGCATCGCCGTCGGTTCGCCGCGCGGTCTGGTCGTGCCCATCCTGCGCAACGCCGACCAGATGTCGATTGCCGACATCGAGAAGAAGATCGCCGAATTCGGCGCCAAGGCCAAGGACGGCAAGCTGTCGATCGAAGAGCTGACCGGCGGCACCTTCTCCATCTCCAATGGCGGCATCTTCGGCTCGATGATGTCGACGCCGATCATCAACCCGCCGCAGTCCGCGATTCTCGGCATCCATGCCACCAAGGACCGCGCCGTGGTCGAGAACGGCCAGGTCGTCGTCCGCCCGATGAACTATCTGGCGATGTCTTACGACCACCGCATCATCGACGGCCGTGAAGCCGTGTTGGGCCTCGTGGCGATGAAGGAAGCGATGGAAGATCCGTCCCGCCTGCTGCTCGGCGTCTGATCCGGTATTGCGATCAACAACCAGTTATTCGTATGACGTCACCCTTTCCCCCGGCCCCTCTCCCATGAATGGGAGAGGGGAGAAAAGCCCCTCGCCCGCGTGCGGGAGCGGGCTTGGGGAGAGGGCGCTCATTACTTTCGGAGTTTCACATGTCCAAGCAATTTGACGTGCTGGTGATCGGCGGCGGCCCCGGCGGTTACGTGGCGGCCATCCGTGCGGCGCAGCTGGGCTTTGCCGTCGCCTGTTGCGAATCCAATCCTTATGCCGATCCCAAGGGCGAGCCGCGCCTCGGCGGCACCTGTTTGAATGTCGGCTGCATTCCCTCCAAGGCGCTGCTGCATACCTCGCACCTGTTCGAGGAAGCCGCCCATACCTTCGCCGGCCAGGGCATCAAGGTTTCCGCGCCGAGCATCGACGTGCCGGTAATGAAGGCGCGCAAGGACGGCGTCGTCACCCAGTTGACCGCCGGCATCAAGGGCCTGTTCAAGAAGAACAAGGTCACCATGATTCCGGGCCACGGCTCCTTCGTCGGCAAGGAAGGCGAGTTCTACAAGCTCAAGGTCGGCGCCGAGGAGGTGCTGGCCAAGCAGGTCATTATCGCCACCGGCTCCAAGCCGCGCCATCTGCCCAATGTGCCGGTCGACCAGAAAATCGTCATGGACAATGAGGGCGCGCTGGATCAGGAATCGGTGCCCAAGAAGCTGGCCATTATCGGCGCGGGCGTGATCGGTCTGGAAATGGGCTCGGTCTGGCGGCGGCTGGGTTCCGAAGTGACCATCCTCGAAGCCCTGCCGGATTTCATGCCCTTCGCCGACCAGGATGTCGCCAAGGAAGCGCTCAAGCTCTTTACCAAGCAGGGTCTGGCAATCCAGACCGGGGTCAGGATCGGC